>FWWL01000991.1_pt1 | contig 71527 bp, 65 predicted proteins | sample 2228331 | NCBI WGS metagenome assembly FWWL01 (sample SAMEA103939775, study PRJEB20133) | metagenome
CGTCCCGATCCATGTCAGTGCGAGGGCGCGTCAGCGCCCGCAGCACTCCCCCGCGTCAGCGGGAGTCGTGCCTCAGCGCCCGCTGCTGCTCTCCCCTCTCCCAGCGGGAGCGGGGTCGGGGGTGAGGGTCGCCCCGCTCCCAGCGGGAGCGGAGACGGGGGTGAGGGCGAGCAGGAAATGGCCACGCCGTCGCCATCCCGGTCCTCCCAGCGTTCGGCGCGCGCTAGGTGCTGCCCCAGCAACCGCTCTCCGGAGCGCTCCCGCCGCATCCTGCGCACTGCGGCAGCGTTGACGCGGCGGCCCGATCCGTGACCATCTATCTAAAGTCGGTATCAGGCCCGCTGCGCGCCGCGCGGCGCAGAGCGCCGTGAGCGTTTTTCAGGCAATTTTTTGACCTGGAAGCAAAAAATTCATGCCAAAACCGGAAAAATATGCTATAATACGTAAACAAGATGCAAGTGACCCATTCACAGCAAACGCACAGGAGCCAGCGCCATGTACATTCGCTGGGTTGTGCGGCGGCACAAAAACGCTGAGATCGCCAATACCAACTTCTACGATGCCTACCTCGTCGAGAGCTATCGCGACGAGCGTGGTCAGCCGCGGCAGCGGACGATAGCCTATCTTGGTAATATTCGCCAGATCGGCGATGAGTTTCCCACCATTGAACGTGAGCTGTTTCTCTTGCGCGCCGATCGCATTCTCGAGTCGCTGGCTGAATTGAGCGAGAGCGATCGCCAGGAAGCGCGCGCAGCGCTGCGGCGCAAAGTGCCGCCGCTTACGCGCGATGAAGTGATTCGGGCTTTTACGGCCAATTTAAGCTGGTACCGACAATGGTGGGAGCAGAACAATTGCCCGTTGAGTGATGAAGAGCTGCTGAGCATTGTCCGCGCGACGCGTAGCGGGATGGAACCAATTTAGTGCGGGCGCTACAACTTTCGCCCAAACCAACAAATTTGTCACATTGGTGGTAATAGCTCCATGGTAGGATATAACCATGGAGCAAAATACGATCTTGATCGTCGATGACGATGAGCTAATGCGCAAACTGCTCATCGATACCATAGCCCCCTTCAAGCTCCGCCTGCTGACTGCGCAGAGCGGTGATCAGGCGCTGGATCTGGCCCGGAAACATCTCCCCGATCTGATATTGCTCGATGTGATGATCCCTGGGGTTGATGGGTTTGAAGTGTGCCATCGTCTGCGTGAAGACTCGATGCTCGCGCAGATTCCGATCGTTATGATCACCGCGCTCAATGATCGCGAGGCTAAGATTCGCGGTTTTGACGCCGGAGCTGACGAGTTTATCACCAAACCATTCGATCCGGGTGAATTGCGCGCCCGCATCAATACGGTATTGCGGCTCAATCGCTATCGGCGGCTGCTGCAAGAGCAGGCTCGCGTTGCCGCGGAACGGGCGCGTTTTGAATGGGTGGTCGAGCATTCGGAGAATGCCTATTTGATCATTGATCGCAGCGATCACATTCTCTATGCCAATACGCGCGCACGCGCTTACCTCGGCCTGGCTCCTCGTGAGCAACCATCGCGACCGTTGCGCGAACTGGTCGCCCAACGCTATCAGCTTGCTCCCGCTGAAGCCTGGGAGCAATGGCCGGATCAAAGTGATATGCAGCGTTTTCTGGTGCATCCTGAAACCGCGCATAATCCCGAGCAATGGTTGCAGGTTGATGTGGCACAGGCCAATCCGCACGACGATCAACTTATTGTGACCATCCACGACGTGACGGGTCAGGTGACAGCGCAGCGTGATATGTGGACGTTCCACACCGCGATCGCGCATAAATTGCGCACACCACTGGTGAGTCTAATCGGCGGTCTCAATATTCTGCACGATAATATGGAACAGATTGATCGATCGATCGCGCGCAATATCGCTGCGATTACGCTCAGCGGTGCGCAAAGGCTCCAGCGCGAGATCGATGATATTCTGCGCTATGTGCAGAGTCCGGGCGATTACCAGGTCGATAGCTGCACTGTCTTCGATCTGCCTGATATTCTCGCCACGATCAGTCAGGAGCTGGGTCTGCAAACGATCAGTCTGAATCTCGATCCGGCGCTTGATACCCGTCAGTTGCGCATTGCGCGGCGCAGCCTGGAGATTGTCCTGCACGAGCTATGTGAGAATGCGCGCAAGTTTCATCCGCAGCGGATGCCATCAATCAATGTGCGGGTTGATGCTGATGTGGCGCATAATCAGGTGTGCCTGTTGTTTTGTGATGACGGCGTTCATTTGCCGCCCGCTCAGTTGCGACGCATCTGGCAGCCGTATTACCAGGCCGAACGCAGCTTCACCGGTCAGGTTGAAGGGATGGGGCTGGGTCTAGCTCAGGTGGCGCAGGTGATTCTGGCAGTTGGGGGCAGTTATCAGATGCGAAATCGCCCTGATCGACCGGGCATTTGTGTGGAACTTCATATTCCCTTCGCCGAAGAGCAACAACGGGGTGCGACCCCGGCAACGCAGCGGTAGACTTGCTCCCCATCGCTTTCCAGCATGATTGCCGGACGCGCAAGAGCCAGGCGATGAGCAGCGAACGCGCCTTCTCTCCAGCTCAGCCGGAAGTCAGCCCGTTTCTCTTCTAGCGGCGGAAAGAGGCTTCAGGAAATGGTGCATCGATAGCGCCTTACATCGCAAGTTGACGCTCACGCCCTGATCTGCTACTCTGAAAGACCGGAGAATTGCGATGCGCAAGGAGTGATGAAGGGTGCGAGTTGCGATTACAGGCGCTAATGGTCAGCTTGGCCGGGCGATTGCTACACGTCTGGCCGCCCAGCATACAGTGATTGCCCTTGGCCACGACCAGCTTGAGCTGACCGATCCGGCTACCGTGGATCGAATTGCGGCCACCGAAGCGGATGTCGTGATCCACGCCGCGGCTTATACCAACGTTGATGGTTGCGCGCGCGATCCGCTGTACGCCTACCGCGCAAATGGTTTGGGCACGCGCTATGTTGCGCTCGGTTGTCGGCGGATCGATGCAGCGCTGGTGTATATCAGCACCAATGAAGTCTTCGCCGGTGACAGTGCCAGACCGTATGTTGAAGATGATCTGCCGCGTCCGATCAATCCGTATGGGCAGAGCAAGCTGGCCGGTGAGCATGCGGTGCGCGCGTTGTGGCCGCGTCATTTCATTGTGCGGGTTGCGTGGCTGTTTGGCGGGGAACGCAACTTCGTGCGCACGGTATTGCGTCTGGCCGCGCAGGCAGCGGATAGCGGCGTGCGCATGGTAGCCGATGAGATTGGCAGTCCGACGTATGCCGTTGATGTCGCCGAGGGATTGACGCGCCTGATCACGACCGATTACTACGGCACGTACCACTTTGTGAATGAGGGCGCGTGCTCACGCTATGAATTTGCGGCGGAGATTCTGCGTCTGGCAGGGCAGCAAGTGGCGCTTCATCCCATCCGTTTGCGCGATTTTCAACGTGATAGCACACCCCCGCCATACACGCCGCTGGCGAATGTGGCGGGAGCGGCGATCGGGATTGCCTTTCGCCCCTGGCAGGAGGCGCTGGCCGCGTATCTGTCAGGTCTGACCCAGTGAACGCCACATCCATGATCGATGTCATCGTTCCCAATTACAATGGCCGTGATCTGCTGCCTGTCTGTCTCGATTCGTTGCGCGCGCAGACACGACGCGATTTCATCGTGACCGTCGTCGATGATGCCAGCACTGATGACTCGGTAGCGTTCGTTGCTAATCATTACCCCGAAGTGCAGATCCTGCGACTGGAGCGCAATCGCGGTTTTGCCGCAGCGGTGAATGCAGCGCTGGCTGCCACGCGCCAGCCCTTCGTTGCGCTGTTGAACAATGACACCGAGGCTGATCCGCGCTGGCTGGCTGCGCTGATCGGCGCGCTTGAGCGCTGGCCCCAGTTTGCCTTTGCGGCCTCGAAGCTCCGCCTGTTTGATCGCCGCCAGGTGCTGCATTCCGCCGGCGATTTTTATCGGAGCAACGGCGAACCGGGCAACCGCGGAGTATGGGAAGTGGATCGCGGCCAGTACGATGCGTATAGCGAGGTCTTTGGGCCGTGCGCTGGCGCAGCAGCGTATCGGCGTTGCGCCCTGGAATCGCTGACCGAAGATGGCAAGGTTTTTGACGAAGCGCTCATCATGTATTGTGAAGATGTCGATTTGAACCTGCGCGCGCGTCGTAAAGGTCTCCGCACCATCTTCGTTCCTGATGCGGTGGTCTACCATCGCCTGAGCGCCAGCGGTGGGGGCGCGCTGGCTAGCTTCTACTGTGGTCGCAATTTTCCCCTGGTGTGGGTGAAAAATATGCCGCCACCGCTGGCGCGACAGTACTGGCCGCAGTTGCTTGCGTCACAACTTCGTTTTGCGTTGCATAGCCTTGCGCACTTGCGCGAGCCGGCGGCTCGAGCGCGTCTACGCGGTCAGTTGGCCAGCCTGCGCGCCTTGCCCGGCTTTCTGGCTCGCCGGGCTACTCGACCGGAGGAAGCGGCGCAGGTGGCCGCCGCTCTCACTCTTGGCCTGCCACCGACACGACAACGACCATGACCACGCCTGATGAACCTTTGCTTTCGATTGTGATTCCAGCTTACAATGAGGAGCGCCGCTTGCCGACGACCCTGGCGGCAATCATGGCTTTTCTGGCCAACGAACCATATTCTAGCGAGGTGATTGTTGTCGATGACGGCAGCGATGATCGCACCGCCGAGATTGCCGCAGCAACGCCGGGGGTGACCGTATTACGCTGTGACCATCGGGGGAAAGGCTTTGCTGTGCGCGCTGGGGCGCTGGCGGCCAGGGGCTCGATCATCTTGCTCTGTGACGCCGATCTGGCCGTGCCGATTGAGGAGTGGTTGCGATTGCGCGCGGCCATTGACGCAGGTTTCCCAATTGCGATCGGTTCGCGGGAAGGAGTGGGCGCATCGCGTGAGGGTGAACCGTGGTATCGCCACGTGATGGGGCGAGTATTCAATGGTATTATTCGCCTGGTTGCCCTGCGCGGCATCAACGATACCCAGTGCGGTTTCAAGTCGCTGCGTCGTGAGGTGGCGCGCGATCTGTTTCGTCGCGTGCGGATTTACGGCGATGATGCGCCAATCGTGCGTGGCGCCGCCGTCACCGCGTATGATGTTGAATTGCTCTTTCTCGCCCAGCGTCGCGGCTACCCGATTGCTGAAGTGCCGGTGACCTGGCGGTATGGCACGGAGACCAAAGTGAATCCGCTGCGCGATTCGTGGCGTAATCTGCGCGATGTGCTGCGCGTGCGCATCAATGATCTGTGCGGACGGTACGATGTTGCGTCGGCGCCAGTAGAGGAGATTGCACCGCGATGAAACCATCAGAACGAGCCTATTTGCGCCGGCTGGCGCACGCCCTGCCTGTCACGGTCATTGTCGGTCGCCAGGGTCTCACCGAAGGCGTGATTGCCAAAGTCGAACAGGAACTGAATTTGCATGAGCTGATCAAAGTGCGCTTTCTTGACTACAAAGATATGAAAGCCGAGCTGACCGAGACGATTGTGACGGAGACCGGCGCTACGCTGGTGGCGATCATTGGTCACACGGCGATCCTGTACCGTCAGCATGCTGATCCGGCACAGAGGAAGATTGGTATATGAATCTCAAAGCGTTACAACGAGGATTCTGGCTGTCGTTCTGGGCTGTAGTGACGCTGGTAACGGTGCGTGGCGCGGTCATCCCGGCGCGCCTGCGCCTGCCGCGCGTCACCAGCTTGAGCGGGATAAGGCCCATGTACGCTACCTTGAGCTGGGGTTATGGTCCCGGTGGACGACCGGTAAATGTGATTTTCGATCTGCGTTTTGTCGGCGGGGCGACAGGCAGCGTAACGGTCGATGGCGAGGCGCTCGAAGCGGAAGTGCCGCTGATCGGGCAGGCGCGCAGCGACGAAGCCTATACCCTGACCGCAACCCTGGTCTATCGTCGCCTGGGTTGGACATTCACTCGCCAGATGCAGACGATTGGCCAGATAGAGTAGTCGCCTCCAGTTCAGCGATGCGGGCGCGCACTTCTGCGGCCAGGCGTTGCAGTTCACGATTTACCACGTATTGCCACTCAGCAGCTTCGTGATCCTCAAGCGCGCCGCCGCCGTATTTCAATTCCATCGCCAAATGCCAGCCTTTTCGCTCGGCAAATCGCTCGAGTTCGGCGCAACGGCTCGGCGGCCAGCGCCGGCGGATGAAGTTGCGGAACGCGCGTTCCATGCGTCCGGAGCCGTCGGGGTTCAATGACGGCAGCGGGAAGAATGGTTCCTGATCGCGCGGATCAGGAGCGGCGGCTTTGCTGAAATAGAGGGTGCGCTGGGTGATTGAGTAGCGCCATTCGCCATCGCCATGGTAATTGCCGGGATTATTGGCGATCGCTCCGGTCAGCATGCGGTCGGTGATAGTCATCGTTGCACCTATCCAACCAAAGCCAGGATTACGACAATTTGCCGTTCCATACAGCATAGCACAGAGCGGGTAACGAGACAAATCGACTAACCATACCAGGTTTAGATACATTATCACGTCTCGGGCAGCCACGTATCCCCTGCCCCAGTAGCGAAGCGATACGGATAGCGATTGCTCATGGTATCCCTGACGCTGGTATGACCTGGATGGCAGCGGTGTGGTCATCTCCCATCCCTCGCATGTGGTTGCAGGCCGCGCACAGTGCGGCACTCTCCCGCCTTCGCCATGCCCTGGATCACGGCGGCGCGGCAATCCCCACCTCAGGCGCCTGGATCACGCTCTGGGCAATCGATAATGTTTTTGCCTTGCCCGTTTTCACCGAATCAGCGTATACTTCTACAAGGATGATCTTTTGAAAACGATTGAGCTGCTCCATGACCATCGATCCACGTGAATATCGCGCTACTATGGGACTCTTCGCCACCGGGGTGACGGTGATCACCGCTAGCGATGGCGCTCAAATACGCGGCATGACCGCAAACTCATTAACTTCGGTTTCGCTTGATCCGCTTCTCTTGCTGGTGTGTGTTGATCGCAAGGCGCGCATGGCGCCAGTGATCAGCGCTGCGCCGCGTTTTGCAGTCAATATTCTGCGCTCTGAACAGGAAGCGATTGCCCGTCATTTTGCCGGTCGTCCGCAAGCGAACCTGACGGTGCCATTCACCGAGCTGGCTGGCGCGCCAGTCTTGGCCGACACGCTGGCCACGCTGGTTTGCGCCCGTGATCGGATACTTGATGGTGGCGATCATTTGATTGTGCTGGGACAGGTGATCGCGCTGCATCGCTCGTCCGAGGCGGGTGATCCGCTGCTCTACTTCGCCGGTTCCTATCGCCAACTGGCAGAGCTGTCATCTTCGCTGGCATAACCCATCTGCGTCGTGCTACGATACACTCAGGCATGGCCTGAATGGCCAGGTCAAGACCTGGAGTATCAGCGCATGACAATTTCGCGTTCGCAACTCTTAGGCTTTGGCGTCGTCTACACTCTCACCATCTGGTTCGGCGCCCAGCCCATTCTGGCAACCCGCGGCATTCCGATCATCTGGGTTGCCGCTGGCGTTGCGCTGGCGATGGCGCTGCTGTTTGGCTATCGGGCGCTTCCGGTCATATTTGTGGGCGCGCTGCTCGGCTACAGCGCCGTGTTGGGTCAGCTCGATATTCGGCCTGATCAGCTTGTGACCGGCGCGCTGGCATTTGCCGCCAGCGCGGTGATGCAGGCAGGACTGGCGCGTTTTCTGATCCGGTATTTTGGCATTCAGTTGCCACCCACCTCGATCGTGGCGGTGGCGCATACTTCAGTTCTGATCGGTCTCGCGCTGCTGTCGGCGCCCCTCCTGGCTGCCGCAGTCATGGCATCGCTCGGTATTTCGCTGGTCGCAGCCTGGCCATTTGTCGGTCTGCAATGGTGGCTTGATCTGATCGTTGGGGTCTGGCTGGTTACGCCATGGATTGTCGTGGGCTATTCCATCTGGCAGCGACAGGCTCTGCGCGATCCCTGGCTATGGCCGGTAACCAGCGTGTTGCTGGCCCTGCTCGTATTGAGCGTGCAGCTCATCTGGCGCGATGCCGCAGCACAGTACCGGCAACAGGTGGAACGGGATGCCTCTGAGCAGGTCAGCCTGATTGAAGATTGGCTCGATCGCTACGAGCAGGCGCTCCAGAGTCTGAGCGCACTGTTTCTTGCTTCCCAAGAGGTTGAACCGCATGAGTTCACGGTATTTAGTCGGGTGTTGCTGAGTCAGTTGCCTGCCGCCCGTGCGGTCGGCTGGGCACCGCGGGTGCTTGACCAGCAACGGCGCGCATTTGAGTGGCAGATACAGGAAAGCGGCATTCCCGATTTTGCCGTGCGCGATCCGGGTATGCCGGCGCCGGTCGCAGGCCAGCGCGCTGAATACTACCCGCTCACCTATCAGGAACCGTTTGCCGAGCGACGCTCAACGCTTGGGGTCGATCTGGCCGCTGAGGCGAGCCGCGCTGCCGCGATTGCGCTGGCCCGTGACAGTGGCCAGGTGGTGATGACGCCTCCGCTCTTGCCGTATCTCGCCATCGACTCGCCCCATGCTTTGGTGATGCTGGCGCCTGTATATTCAGCGGGTCCACCACCGCAATCGACAATCGAACGCCGCGAGCGCATCACCGGCGTCGTCGCTTTACTGATGTCGCCCGAGACTCTGATCCGCCAGGCGCTGGCCCCCGTTGAGACGTCTGACCTCGATCTGTTGATTCTCGATGTAACCGAATCGCTGCCGACGCTGGTGGCGTATATCTCGGCAGACGCTGCTCGCCAACTGCCGGTGAGTAGCGAGACCTTCGCGCGCGAAGCGGCATATACGACGACGCTGCAACGCAACGGGCGACACTGGTTGATTGCCGCGCAGCCCGGTTCGTCCTATCCGAGCATGTGGTTAAACGGCAATGTGATCAGCCGGATCGGGATTGCGCTGGCCAGCATTGCGCTCTTCTTCCTGTTCATGGGCATGCGCCAGCGCCATGAGTCCCGTCAGCGCCGGCTGACCCGCACCTACGCGCTGCTCAGCGCGATTAACCAGATGATCATCCGCGAGCGAGATCCGGCGCGGATTTTTGCCGCAGCCTGCCAGATTGCCGTTGAACAGGGTCACTTTCGTATGGCCTGGATTGGGCGGCGCAATCCGTCGAATAATCGGCTTGAACCGGTTGCGGTTGCCGGGAATGCAGGCGACTATCTCAAACACCTTGACATCAGGCTCGAACCGGAGAGCGCATGTCCAACGGTACAGGCATTGCTGCAACAGCAGCCGATGATCGTCAATGATCTGGCCCGTGACGAGCGAGTGGCGTTGTGGCGTGAGCGCGCGCTGGCTCTGGGCTATCGCGCCTCGGCCAGCTTTCCGCTCCTCGTCGATGGCGAGGTATATGCTACGCTGAGCCTGTATGCCACTGAGCCGGCCTTTTTTGATCAGGAAGAGATGAAGTTGTTAAGTGAACTGGCGCAGGATATTGCCTTCGCGATCGTCGTCAGTCGCCAGGGAGAGCAGCTTAGAATCAGTGAGCAGCGCAACCAGATGATCGTCAGTGCGCTGCCCGACATTGTCTTTCGGCTGAGTCGGTCGGGCGAGATTGTCGATGTGGCAGTGCCGCCGGGCACTGCCTTGCTGGCTCCACCAGCAGCGTTTCTCTTCCAGGCGCTGGAAGCGACCTTACCACCGGAAATCAGTCGACAGGCGCGAGCGGCGCTGGCGGCAGCGTTTGCGAGCGGCGACTTACAGACGATTGATTACCAGCTCACTATCGAGGGTGAGACGAGGTTTTTTGAGGCGCGTATCAAAGCCATTCCTGGCGGCAGTGAAGCGATTGCGGTCGTGCGCGACGTGACGGCGTGGCGACAGGCTGAGGCGCAGTTGCAGGCCGAACGCGATCTGCTGGCCGAGCGCGTTGCCGAACGCACGGCTGAGCTGAGTCGCGCCAACGCCGAGCTATCGCGCGCAGTGCGGGCCAAGGATGAATTTCTGGCCAATATGAGCCACGAATTGCGCACACCGCTGAGCGCGATCCTCGCGTTGAGCGAGAGTTTGCTGGAAGGATTGCGCGGGTCACTGACCGAACCGCAACAGGCGGCAATCCGCTCGATTGAAACCAGCGGACGGCATTTGCTGGCGCTGATCAACGATGTGCTTGATGTAGCGAAGATCGAAGCTGGTCGGATGGAGTTGAGCAAAGAGATCGTGGCGGTCAGCGATCTGTGTGAGTCAAGCCTGAGCCTGATCAAAGAGCAGGCCCAGAAAAAACGCATTGCGCTGTCAATGCAGATCGATCAGCCCCATGTCCGCTTTCTGGCCGATCCGCGGCGGGTGAAGCAGATTCTGGTCAATCTCTTGAGCAATGCCGTCAAGTTTACCCCTGAAGGCGGCGCAGTGACCCTTCAGGTTACCACTGATGAAGCGCATGGCGCAATCTCGTTTACCGTGCGCGATACCGGCATTGGAATTGCGCCAGACCAGTTGCGCCGACTGTTCCAGCCATTTGTGCAACTCGATAGCCGGTTGAGTCGCCAGTATGAAGGTACCGGCCTGGGGCTGGCGCTGGTGCGTCGGTTGACCGAACTCCACGGTGGCGGGGTTAGTGTCGCGAGTGAGCCAGGCAAGGGCAGTGCATTCACGGTTACCTTCCCTTACCAGCCTCTGCCATCTGCGCTGGTTGATGCCGGTCATGCCCTGCCGCCGACCCGCCTGGCGCTGGTGGTTACCGATTCGATCACCCTTGCCGAACAGGTAGCGCGCTACCTGGAAGGGGAGTCGCTCAGCCCGGTCATTTGCTCAACCAACGATCAGGTGATCGAACGGACGCTCGCGTTGCGACCAGATCTGATCATCATTGATGAAGGAGCTGATCGGCACGGCTGGTCATTGTTGAGCGAACTCAAGCGGCATCCTGAGATCAATCAGACGCCGATGGTGATCATGAGCGATGCTCCAGATCATGCGCGGGCTGAAGCCAGCAGCGCCGTTGCCTGTCTGCTCAAGCCGCTGAAGCGTCAGGTGGTAAGCGCACTGGTGACGCAGCTTTTCCAAACCGGTGAGGAGAGCCGGCGCTCGGAAGCGTCAGTCGCTGGAGGTGACTGGGTTCGCCTGTTGCTGGCTGATGATAACGAAATCACATTGAGCGTGCTCGGCGATTATCTGCGGATGCGCGGGTATCAGGTGTGGGTAGCGCGCAATGGGCGAGAGGCATTAGCGCTGGCGCGCGAGCAGCAGCCGGATCTGATCATCATGGACATTCAGATGCCTGAGATGGATGGTCTGGAAGCGATTCGGCAGTTGCGGCGCCAGCAATCATTCGCGCAGACGCCCATCATCGCGCTGACTGCGCTGGCCATGCCGGGCGATCGTGAACGCTGTCTGCTCGCGGGCGCTTCGGAATATCTGGCCAAACCGGTGGAATTGCGCTATCTGGTCGTTCGGATCGAACAGTTACTGAGGCGCGCGCAACATGCCAGATAATTCCCACATCCATAGTTCGCCGGCTGTGCTACAATCAGACATAAGATTTAGCAGGTCGCGCGTTGCATGACACTGCGCCCAATGTTTCCCAACCCGATCATGCAGCGCATCGACCGACAGTAATCGGCTATCCGGTCAGTCTTCGTGATAGGAGCGCAGTATGTTGGCCCGGATCGCGCTCAGCCTGTTGCTTGGCTTTATCTGTGGCACCACTGGTCTGGTCTTCATGCCTGATCTGGCTCGCGTGATTGGCCCATTGATCTGTGTTGGCGAATTGCAGCCCGATCGCAGCGAAGGAGTGTTGCAGTTTCGCTGTCGCACCGTGCACGGGACTGAGCAGCGCATCGATCTGAAGCAGATGTTACCCTACGCCGTGCTCAGCACTGCGTTGCTCTTGATCCCGCCGGTACACACTGCCATCCGCCGGTTCGAGCGCCGCGCGGCAGAGATTCGGCAATCGGTTGAGCGTGATCTGGCGACATCGGTGCCCGCGCGCGCTGAACTGCTCAAAGCAACAATTGTTGGCTCATACAAACGGGCGATCTTGATGCGGGCGGCAGAGGTCGAATTGGTGCTATGGGTCTACCCGCCGGCAGATCGTCCGTATGAGGCGCGCGTGGTCTGGCTGGTCGAGGAAGCGGGCCTCAGTAAACTGCGGCGCGGGACGATGCTCAATGCCCGGATCAATCCGCTGCGTCCGCAGCGGGTGTATCCGGCAGAGCCATGGGCGAGCTATCTGTGGTACGAACTGGCGAAGGGATTGGCGTAAAGCCAGTGCGATGGGCAACACTGCAAGCCGATCAGGCGTGTGGAATGACTCTTACTCCTGGCCTTACTTCCGCAGCGTGGGAGTGAGGGGAGCGGACGGATGCGCCCGCGCGGTAAACTGCATCACGGCCACGAGGCGGTTTTTCGCCTGGCCCCCATATCAGTGCGAGTCGCGCGCGGCGCGGCGTAGCAATTCCCAGCTCGGCGCATCGCGTCACCCACGCTTAGTTCGGCAGTGTCGCGGCTGCTACTGATTCCGGCGCGACAGGCGCAATTCCGGCTGCCACGAGTCGAGGAGAACCCACAGCACAAGGGCAAGCAGCAACCAGTGCAACTGATCGCGCACGAGCGCAATCAGGCTAATCACGTCACGAGTGAACGGCACGGTGTCGTAGAGCATCTGGAGCAGGCGGTCAGGCATAGCTTCGAGCTGGCTGAACATCGCCTCGAGACCGAACTGAAACACCAGCACCTGATAGACATACGACATTCCGACAATTGAGAGCAGCACCGTGAGACCGATCAGGACGATGGCCAGCGCAAAACGCCAGCGCGGCAGCGGTGTGACAACCGGCGGCGATCCGGGCACCAGTCGCAGCAGGCGCTCGGTCAGTTCGGGCGGCGCTTCCCAGCGCAGTTCGCGGCGCAGGGCAGCATCAAGCAAATCTTCTGGCGGAGGTGTTGGCATTGGCGTGTGACTCATTATGGCTACCTCCTTCCCCAGGCCAGCAGCAGGCGTAATGTCGTCAGGTGCAACGGCTGGTCATCAACCGGCGGCGCGGAGGGCTGCGGCGCTACGCGGTTTGCGGGCGGATCCAGTGGTTGCAGCAACTGGGCCAGACGCTCCTTTCCGCGCCGGATGTGACTCTTGACCGTATTGAGCGGCAGATCAAGGATCTCGGCAATATCGGTGTACTTCAAATCTTCAAAATAGTACAGGGTCAGCACCAGCCGGTAGTGTGGTTCGAGCTGCTCAAGCGCGCGCCGAACTTCCAGTTGGAGTTGACTAATATCGAGCGACTGAGCCGGATCGATCCAGCGGTCAGGATCGGCAACCGTGTCGAGCGCATCAAGTTCATCATCATCGGCTGGGGGCGGCACAACAGGGGCCTGGCGGCCACGGCGGCGCAATTCGTCACGGCAGAGATTGACCACCAGCCGGTAGAGCCAAGTCGTAAAGCGGCTCTCGCCGTGATACTGGGGTAAAGCGCGAAAGAGGCGAATGAACGCTTCCTGAGTCAGATCGGCGGCATCGTCGGCATTCCGCAGCACGCTCATCGCGATGCTGTAGACGTAGTGCTGCTGGCTGATGATCAATTCGGTCAGCGCCTGTTGATCTCCCTGTTGGGCGCGCGCAATCGTTTCACGAGACGGTTCAGCCACAGGTAGCTACTCCCACGCCAGCGACTGGCGTCACTTGTGCGCTGTCTCTGTTTGCAGCGCACTGGCTGAAGAATAGACGATGACGCAGGCGGAAAAGTTGCAGGGAACAGGCTAAGCGCCGACAGTTGCGACGCTCAGCCTGTGTGATCATGGCACTGGATCATAGCCGCCGCGGGCAAAGGGGTGACAGCGCGCAATTCGCTTGATCGTCATCCAGCCGCCACGCAGGGCGCCATGCTTTTGGATCGCCTCAAAGCCGTATTGTGAACACGTCGGCGTGTAGATACAGCTTGGCGGCGTCCAGGGCGAGATAGCGACCTGGTAGAAGCGAATCAGCTTCAGCAACAGCCAGCGGATCATAGGATTACTCCAGCGGATCCTTGCCGATGGCGAAGGCGCATGACGAGCAATTTCCCTGCCCCATGCATGACAACTGTTCGACCGAGAAACGGCGACCGCCGCTAACCCATGCGGTTGCCTCTTCCAGGATACCGCGCGCGATGTAGAAGACCGGACCAGGTTCGGGGCGGGTGATGCAGTTCGAGCAGCGGGTGATGTGATAGACGAAGCGCCCGCGCTCTTCTTCGACATGGCTCGACTGATCAGAGAAGCGGTCAAACGTCTGAGCGGTTGCGTTCAGCACGATCTTGAGCTTCATGGTGATAGGCATCAACTTCAGCGCCAGATCGGCCATGCCGAGCAACGGACCAAATTCTTTCAGGCCAAGCGAGAAGGCAACCCGTCCGGCGCGCAACTCAAGACCACGCGCTCCACGTGGCCCATACATCGTGCCAAGCGCGACCGAGTACTTGGAAATCGCCTCAAAGGGGAATTCGCGCTTCAAGTCGTTCGGCGGGTAGGCGTCGATGTACTGTTGCAAGTCGGCAAGCCGGAGCAGGGCCTTCACGCCGTTCTGACCCATGACTTCCTCCAGTGACAGGAAGCAGAGTCGGCCAATCTTATTAGGGTAGTACAGGCCGCGGAAGGCTTCTACTGACGTCATGGGTTCTCTTGCTCCTTCTCACAGCTACGAAGAGAACAACTCTTTGCGACAACGCTCATACTATAACAGAAAATAGTAATTAGCGCACAGTTTCCCAGACCAGATGCGCCAGTTCGGGCAAGATGAGGCGATCGATTCCCAGTTGTACCGCGTTGGGTGAACCGGGCAGACAGAAGATCAAAGACCCTGCATAGGTGCCGGCGGTTGCTCGTGAGAGCATTGCTGCTGGACCAATTTCGGCAAACGAGAGCATTCGGAACAGCTCACCGAAGCCGGGCAGGCGCTTTTCTAACAGGCTGTCGATCGCTTCAAATGTGCTGTCGCGCCGGGAGATGCCAGTGCCGCCATTAGTGATGATGACCTTACATCCCGTTGCGGCGAAGTGACGCACCATTTCCACAATCTGTGTCGGTTCATCTCGCACCACTGCATATTGTACCACATTGTGGCCGGCTTGTGTCAGCGCCGCGCAAATATAACGACCGCTATCGTCGGTGGCTTCCGTGCGGCTGTCGCTGATGGTCAGCACGGCGCATGCCACCGATGCGGTCTGCGCTGCGGCGAACTGACGATGTTCCTGATGCCCCATGTGTCTCCCTCCTGCCGCTATTGCGTAGTTGTATCCTACCACAATTTGTGGTGCGTGGATGTGAGTCAGGTTTGTCATTCCGGCGATCCGACCGGCGGATGCGATACGGTGTAAAGATGTGCGCCGTTACCTTGCAACTCTCTTGATCGTGCTCTTCGATCTATGATATATTCACATCAGATCTCATTCTCAACGCACTTCGCTCGCAGTGTGGCGTCCCGGCTACTTTCCTCTGCCCATTGAGGGTTATTTGGCATTTCGCGTCTTTTCGCCGAAGGAGGTGGTAATGACCACAACTGCAATGACTGCTGTAAGTCATGATGATGTGATGGCGGTGCTCAGGCGTTGTTATGACCCATGTTGCAAGGAACGACAGGTCAGTGTTGTGGATATGGGCCTGATCGAGCGGGTGAATATCAACGGCGCGCGCGTCGGGATTGAGATTATTCTCACGACGGGCTGGTGTCCGTTTGCGCTTCATCTGCTGCAAATGATGGAGGAGGAGGTCAAGGCGCTGCCTGGTGTCGAGCAGGTCGAGGTCAATATTACCTGGGATACGCCATGGTCGCCAGAACGGATGTCGGCGTTTGCCCGTGAGCGGTTGCGGTTGCCGCTCGAGCAATTGTTGCCGTTGCGTGAAGCGCGGGTGCGGAGCGTCCAACAAGGAGGGTAGGCCATGATTGAAGATGCCTTTGTGTTTGATGGCGTGTGCCACGTCTTCAATTTCGATAAGTCGAATGCGTTCGGCAAGCCGGGCGAGATGTTCATCGAGCATCTCTACGCTTTTCACCAGGTGCTGAATGCGCCTGGCGAGAAGACGCTTAGCCGTGAAGAGTACATGCGCGAATGGCAGGTTGACGAGATTGCTCGCATGGTCTTCGATGAAAGTCCGACAGATATGATCGTTGCTCAGCCGTTGCCGCTCACCGATCTGTTCAAGGATGGGCTTTCCAGTTGGGAACGCTGCGCCGAGATGGCGCGACGCTATCCGGATCGAGCTGTCTTCTGGGGATCAGTCAATCCGCTTGAGGGCAAGAAGGCGCTTGATCTGATGGAAATTCAGGTCAAAGAGTACGGGGCACGGGCGTTTAAGCTCTACAATGTGCGCTACGACTATGGTCAGCCCTTCCCCTGGCGGATGGATGATCCGCGAGTGGCGTTTCCGGTGTTTGAGAAGGCGTTAGAGCTGGGAGTGAATATTATCGGCGTCCATAAGGGTGTGCCGCTCGGCCCGCAGCCAGTCGAACATACCCAGGCCTGGGATATGGATGGCGCGGCAGCCAATTTCCCCGACATCAACTTTATCATCTTCCACGTAGGCCTGCCATTCATCGACGAGATCTGCTGGCAACTGGTGCGCTATCCGAATCTCTACGCTTCGATTGCCGCTACCGTGAACTTTGTGGTGCGTTCGCCCCGCGTCTTTGCCGAGACGATGGCCAAATTGCTCTTCTGGTGCGGTGAAGACAAGATTATTTACGGCGGCGAGTCGCCGATCTGGCATCCGCGTGGCGCGTTGAAGGCATTCTGGGAGTTTGAGCTGCCTGAAGATATTGTGCAGGGCTACGGGTGCGGTCAGTTGACAAAGGAGGCCAAGAAGAAGATTCTCGGCCTTAATCTGGCCCGCCTGCACGGTATCGATGTCGAGGAGAAGAAACGCAGTCTGGGCCTGGCAGCGTAGTGGGGCAGCGCTGGCGCGCCGGTCAGGGATCAGCATCGCCGGCGCGCCAGCAATCTGGTTTAGGCGAGTTCCTGTTCAGCCAGCAACCATTCCAGCGCCAGCAGATAACCACGCCAGCCCAGGCCGGTGATCTGACCACGGGCGATCGGCGCAATCACCGAGGTGTGGCGAAACGCTTCGCGCTGGTAGACGTTGGAAAGATGCACCTCGATGATTGGCGCTGAGAGCATCGCCAGCGCGTCACGGAGCGAGAGACCGTAGTGGGTCAGCGCGCCGGGATTGATGATGATGCCGGCAGCATCCCAGCCGTAAGTCTGAATCGCGTCAACCAGTTCTCCCTCGTGATTCGATTGGAGGCAACGCACCTCTACCCCTGCTGCTGCACCCCGCTGCTGGAGGACGTCGTTGATCGCGGTCAGCGTCATTGCGCCGTAAATCTGCGGTTCGCGGCGACCCAGCATGTTCAGGTTCGGTCCGTGAATGACCAGAATTGTTCGACTCATAGCGCTACGCTTTCCTGTGCTGGTATGTTGTTGTTTCCCACGCCGAGCGTATTCAGGGTTGAGCTTCCGGTCGTCAACGACTGATGATCGGGATGAAGACCGGTTCACCGAAGATTGGGCTGCGATTGAGATAGATCAGCGAGAGGCGCACGCTGCTGCTCTGACCCGGATCGCGCCGCGAGGTTGCGGTGAGGATCAGGTCATTGCGCAGCGTCGCTGGCTGGATCGGCGGCAGGTTGACAGTTACCCTTAGCCCAACATCGCTGGCGCCGCCTGCCAGGGTGATGCTGGCCGGTGTTACCGTCACGTTGAATTTGCTTCCGATCTCGCTTACGGTCAGGTCAAACGTGTCAGTATCGTTGCCCAGATTCTCAAGGGTCAGGCCGGTAAATGTCATACTGCTGACGCCATCAGGAATGCCGCGGAGCTGTGGACTACTGAGCGCTACGCCCACAACCAGCCCTACGCGCAGCCGATTGATCACAGAGTCGCTGACGCTACTGTCACTCTGCGAGGTGACGGTGACGCGCAGACCGCTCAGGTCAGTATTGGCGGGCAATCCTGGGGGCAGAGTCAGCAGCACGGCAACCTCACGACTTTCACCAGGGCCGAGCGTGATCTGGTTTGGCGTAGCGACAGCAGACATGCCATCACCCTGGATGGCGCCGATCGTGTAGGTGTCACCGGTGAAGCCAAGGTTGCGCACGGTGTGGGTGATGACGGTGGTCTGGTCGGGCAGAGCAATGACCTCGCGTTCCGGCTCGATAACGACGTCGCGCAGTGCGCCGACCTGAACCGTGTTCGTTGCGCTGGCCAGCACTGCACTGGCGCCGCTGGCGCGCGCTGCAACGATGATCTGATTACTCGTGCCGGGAGGCGCTGTCGCTGGGATGACCGCGGTTACGGTGATCACGATGCTGGCGCCGGGCGCGAGCGCGGCGCTGGTTGCTGGCACGACCGTTGGCGCTGGCCATCCCGGATCGGCGCTGCTGGCATTGAGATCGTAAGCGATGCTCGTTGAGCCGCTGTTGCGCAGCGTGTGCGTGAAGACAACGGTAGCGCCGGGAACGCCGTTGATCGTCGCGCCTGGCGATAGTTCGGCTCCATCGACACTGTTGACGGTCACGCGGTCAATGACCTCGGCGCTCACCAGCGGATCACTGCGCGAGACAGCCTGCACCGTGGCGCTGGCGGTCGTGCCGGCCAGAATGCCGGTTGGGATTGTGATCTGCACGGTGACGTTCAGGCTGGCGTTGCGCGCCAGGGCAGGCGTGGCTGGCGGATTAACGGTAGCTGTCCAGCCGGTAGGTAAGCCCTGGATGCTCAGATCAAAGCTGTCGGGTGCGTTGCCGGTGTTGGTGAGGGTGTGAGTAAAGGTTATCACAGCGCCCGGATCGCCGCTAGCCTCGCGCAGCGCGGGCGCAAAGCTCAGCTCGCGAATCGTCGCCACTGTGACGGTTACGGTAGCGCTGGTTTCGGTGTCAGGGGCAGGTGGGGTCAGACCGCCGTTGCGGGCAATTGCCCGAATTGTCACGCTGGCATTGCCGCCATCTGCTGTAGTCGGCACGTTGAGTTGCAGCGAGCGAGTGCAGGTTGTCGCATCGATCGGCACCGGCGAAGGGCAGGTACTGCTTTCACTGACCAGACTCCAGCCGGCAGGCAGCGTCTGGGCAAAGTCAAACGGTACCGCGGCGTTGCCGCCATTGCGCACTGTGACCGTGATTGTGACGGTGCCGCCGGGTAAGACCGGGCTGGGCGTGACGATCGGCGAGCCTACGAACACAGGTGTGCCGCCGCCGAGCACCTGGACGACGCCGCCGGTTGTTTGATTCGGCGGCGGATTGGCGCCTCCGCTCACGCCGGTCTGGACGGTGAAGTTGTAGTTGCCTACCGGTTCATTGGATCCAGCCGTGACCGTAACAGTGATCGGGCGCGATTGCCCGGCGGCCAGTGTGAAGGCGCTGGCCGGATTGACGTTGAACGCGAGACTTGAGGGCGGGGTCGTTGCTATTGGCGGCGTGATGATAAAGGTGTCGGTGAAATTGCCGGTGTTGGTCACGACGTAAGTGAAATCGACGGCGCTGCCGGGAGTAACCTGGCGGGTGGTTGGCGGAATGGCGTTGAAGGTAAAGTTGCGCGCGATCGGCACGCGCACTGTATCGACTGTGGCCGGGTCACTCTGCTCGGTGAAGAACTGCGTCCCCTGTTGACTCACTGCGCGCACCCGGAACGCAAAGGGGTAGTCGCCGGCCAGCAGGGTGCTGCTGCCGGGCGTGTTGGCGACGATCGTGAGCGTTGTGGTTGCGCCAGGCGCCAGCGTGGAACTGGCAAATGTAGCCGAGGCGATGCTCCAGCCTGCGGGCGGTGTACCGCTGAAGATCGGCAAACCGCTGCTGCCATCGGGTCGGATAACGCTGAGGGCGCCGTTGAGCTGTCCGGTATTGGTGACGATGTGGGTGAAGGTCACCGTATTGCCGGTTCGTTCGATGATCTGGCCGGGTGATACTTCTGGGCGGGCCGGGATGATCGTCACTGCCTGCGCGGTGGTTGTCAGCGTGACACCGTTCGAGATGGTCTGGTCACTGCGCGCAGTGACCGTCGTGGTATCGATGTCGCCAGCGCTGGCAGTGAACGGCACCGCTGCGCCGATGATGATCTGTGCGCTCCCGGCGGGCGGCACTTCGACCAGCGCGGGACCGCTCGTCCAGCCTCGACTGCTCTCCAGGCTCAGGTTGTACGTGCGGGTGACCGAGGCAGTGTGGCTGAGCGTCAGAGTATAGGTGGTCGAGCTGCCCAGGGGGATCGCGCGATTACTGCCGCCGATGACGGTCAACGTGGCCGTGGGCGTTGAACAGGCATCGGTTGTCGTGACATCGAGCGCATGAGAGAAAGCGGAGCTATTGCCGTTCGTCGGATTATGCACGGTAGCGGTAATAAATCCCAGACAACCGGTGATGTTGGCGCTAAACGCGCCACCGGTCGTGGTGGTTGCGCTGGTGAGGAAGACCGGGCCTTCACGATTGCGGTCGGTGGTACTGGCGCTGCTGGTAAAGATTTCCACCACACAGTTCGCGCCGCAGCCGGTGCTGCCGCTGATCACCGGCGATCCGGCTGTGACCGGATTGAAGGATGGCGGGGTAAGATTACCATTGGCGCCGTCGCCGAGACTGATCCCGTCGCCAGCATTATCCAGAGTGGTATTGCGCGAGATCAGCACGCCTGTGATGCCGTCGGCCACAAAGATGCCATGGCCGAAACCGAGCCGTCCATTGCGCACCAGTCGGTTCTGGATGAGCTGGTTGTTGTTGCTGCTGACCCGAATGCCATGCGTGGCATTGAATGCTGAGGAATTGCCTTGGCCGGTAAATGCGATCAGGTTGTTTTCAACCCGGTTGTTGCTGCCGCCCCCAATCACAATTCCCTCGCGGCGGGTAGTCGTACCGCTACCGGGAGTATCGCTGCTCGACGCGCGCGCGCCGATCCGGTTACCGATAATCTGATTGTTATTGGAAGAAAGGCGGATGTTGATCCCGCGGTCAACGCCGCCGATCAGGTTATCGCGCGCGATAGTGTTGTTCGTTGCTGTGATACGGATGCCTTCGCTCTCCGGCGCAATTGAGCTGACGAGGCGGTCGCTGCCATCGGCGCGCACGCCGAGATAATTGCCCTGAATGGTATTGCCGCTGGCGCTACAGCCAGAAGCGCACGGTTCAACCAGCACCGCAGCGCCTGAGCCAGTGTAGGCAAAGTTCCCGGCGGCGACCACATTGCGGTCAGCCGGATTGGAACCGCCAATGATGATGTTACTGCCGTTCTCGATGTAGATACTGGCATCACCGGCGCCATAGCCAACAGTAGGCGCATTGATGACGGTCGGGCTTGTCTGAGTTCCAGTTGGATCGACACCAACATAATTGCCGCGCACAATCGTGTTGCTGGCCCGAATGCGGATGCCGTTGGTGCGCGCGCCGGCAATCACGTTGCCCGGTCCGATAGTCGTGGTGATCTCGCTGCTGTTGCGACCAACGAAAATCCCTTCGCCGCCGCTGACCTGATTAATGGTGCCATTTCCTGCCGGGAAGGGATTGCCGCTTGCGTCCAGCGCCACGCCGATGTAGTTGCCGACGATGGCCGTGGGGCCAGTGGCGAATTGCGTGTCTCTGAGCACAATGCCGCCATTGGTATTGCCGCTGATGTAGTTGCGCCCGGCCACCGGATTTAACGGATCGCCGATTTCGGTGTTGATAGCGCCATACGATGAGCCGCCATCGAGCAGAATGCCGATCCGGTTGGCGATGATGGTTCCGGTGGAGTTGACGCCGATCCAGTTGCCGGTAATGCGGGTATTGCGGGGAATACTGGGCGCGCCGGCGCTGGCTGCATTGCTGAAGAGCACGATTCCGGCGGCGTTAGGGCCGGTGTAGCCACCGATCAGGTTGCCGCTAATCAGCGTATCACGGGCATAGTTCTCGATCGAGATGCCGCCGATGTTGCTCGTGGCTGGCGTTGTCACCAGCGCCGCCGTGCCATCGACGTTTGTGCCGATATAGTTACCGAGGATTTGATTCCCGCTCAGGGGGGTTGTGCTGAGATTGTTATTCAGGCCGATGTCAGCAATCTCATTTCCACTGATCACATTGCGATCCGCCGGATCACCGGTGCCAATCCGGTTGTTGCTGGCGCCGTCGTCAATCAGAATACCGTAACCGGTATTGGGTTCAGGCAATCCGTTCAGGTGGCCGATCCAGTTGTTGGCAATCAGATTGTTTTGGGCGCTGGCGCGCAGGTAAATGCCAGAGCCGCCGCTGGTAAAACCAATGCCGCGGCTGAAGCGCACAATCACCAGGCCGCGAACGACATTGTTACCTGACGCGATCACAAGACCGTGAGCCGGGATTGGACTATTGTCACCAGTGCGCAATTGTTCGCCACTGATTATCACCGTATGATTACTGCCGGCATCAATCGTCGTTCCGCCTTCGGTCAGCGCAGGCAGCCCTTCATTGCGCACATAGATGGCGCCGCTGACGCTGAAGGTGATCGTATCGGGCACGCCATTGCTGTTTGCTGCCCGGATTGCCTCACGCAGCGTGCATCCGCCGGGTTCGGGCGCGCATACGCCATCGTCGGTGTCGGCCAGAGAATTGACCACAAACGAGGCTGCAAAGACGGGTTGGACGGCTGGCAGCAGACCGATCACAATGATGACGAGGAGGGCCAGACGAAGCTGTCGATACATTGCGCCCCTCCTAATGCAAGACTAGCGGGATCCAGACCGCCGGCACCGGTATGCCAGACGAGTCGCGCACAATCGCCACATCCTGCACTTCAGCGCCGCTCAACGGTTCATCCGAGCCGGGAACGGAAACCCAGATCCGCAGAGTCTCACGAGTGCCAGGCAAGATCAATTCGCTGATCCGCACTCGCGCGCGCAGGGTGATCTGGTTAATCCGACCACCACCGGTAGTATTGTCCAGGGTTACCGTATTGCCGCTGATCGTCACTCCGCTGGTGCCCGACTCGAAGGCTATCAGTGCGCTGCCGCGACTGGCGGCGAAATTGAGCTGGAAGGTTGCGCGACCGTTACTGGTATTGCGCAACGTGTGCAGGAAGACGACTTCACGGCCAGCCTGAACGTCCTGCTCGTAGCTGCTGCGCAATTCGGCGGCGTAGCGCAGTCCGGTTGTTGTGATGTTGGTCATCGTGATGGCCTGCGTGGCAAAACCGTTCGGCGTAGCCGTGATCACGGTGGTGGCGCGCACCGGGTTGCCGCTGGCGTCGGTAGTCTGCGATCCGGCAGGCACTGTCACCGCGACGGCAATTTCAGCGCTGGCGCCAGGGGCCAGGGTGACAGTCGGCGTCAGCACGGTTGTATTGTACGTGTCGAGGCCGATCAGGTCAGCAGTTGTCGCATTCACGGTAATCGTGGTTGTCACATTACCGTTGTTGGTGAGCTGATGGCGGTAGACGCGCGTCTCAGCCGGCAAGACGGTGGCCGCGCCGGTCGCAGGGGCAGCGGCCAATACCGGCAATGCCTGCACACTGGTGCGCAGCGTCTGGGTGACCGGATCGAGCGCCGGGGCAGTCAGCGACAGGGTGGTCGTGTCGGTGATTGGCACCTGCACCGAGGGATGGGTTCCGGTCGGCAGGGTTAGCGTTACCGTCAGCACCTGGCTGGCGCCGGGCAAGAGGCTGATTTCGTTTGATGGTTCAGCGACGACTGTCCAGCCCGGCAGCGTATTAGTGGTTGACAGACGCAGCCGGTTGATGCCCAGCGTGCCGTGATTTTCTACCCGAACGCGATAGGTAACGCTGCTCCCAGGAGCAGCGCTCTGCTCGACGGCAGTGATCGGGACGAGGCGCAGATCGATCGTTGGGGTGAAGACGCTGAATGTTGAAGTGTTGCCAAACCGATCGGTGGCCGTAAAGACGATCTGACGGTGCTGCTGAGGCGGTTCGATCAACATGGCGTTGAATTCGCCAGCGCTATTGACACGATGGATATTGGCGCGCGGAATGCCGCTGACCAACACGTTGAGCAGTTGCCAGCCCTGTCCATCGGGCGCAGACAGCGCTGGATCGGTTGCATAGACGTGGATCGTGCAGCCTGCGCAGGCAGAGACTGGATCGAGATCCGCTTCTTGCTCGGCATCGCTGCTATGCGCCCGACCGGTAAGTTCGCCGTTCTGGAAGAGTTGCAGCGCAAACGGCGGATCGATGCTATGGTTGGGACGATTGAGATTTTGATCCGGATCCGGCGGTGTTCCATCGTAGAAGGTGGCATTATCGAGCTGAATGCCGCCTTGCCCATTTGCCGCCATCTGGTTTTCAGTGATCTGCACCCGCCGCGCTGTATCAGCGACCAGCACGGCATAGCCAGCATTGGCGCGCAGTCGATTGCCAGTCACCGCCACACCCAGGCTGTTGCCGCCAACGCGAATCCCGTGACCACCGTTCTGCTCGATAACGTTGGTGTCGGTGATCGTGATCGCGCTGACATTCAAGAGACGCATGCCGTCATTGGCATTCAGCCGGATCAGGTTGCCGCTCAGCGTTGCAGTGGTGACATCGGTCAGTTCGATCCCGATACCTGCCGGGCGGGCCAGCAGCGTATCGCTGCCATCCGGGTTGGCGATCCATCCGATCTGGTTCTGGCGCACTGTGACGGCTTGCGCCGATTGCAGCGCGATTCCGGCGGCGCTGCCATTGCCGCCGATGATATTACTGTCGAGAATGACCTGCGCTGCGCCATTGACCTGAATCGCCGGGCCGGTATTGGGCGCAGCCACCGATAGCGTATCGCCGGTGTCAGCGCGGCGCAGGCCGAGCGTGTTGGCGGTCACGGTGATCGCGCTGCCACCGTCAATGACAATCCCGGGGCCGTTAGCAGCAGCGATGATATTGCCACTGTCGGCGGTTCCGATAACGATGTCAGTGCTGTTGCTTACGGCAATACCCGCAGCAACACTGCCGGGCGCATTCCGGCGATCAACGCTCAACCCGATGGTATTCCCGGTGAGCGTAACAGCGCTGGCATTCTCAATCTGCGCATCGTAACCTGTGTTTGCAGCAATGGTTGTATTGGTTACGGTAATCTGCGATGTACTGGCAATCCGCAGCCCGCCATTGTTGGGAAGAGTGATAGTTCCCGGAACGACGCCGATCTGCGTATTGGTGACCGTGACATTGCTGCCGTTGATGATCAGCCCTGGCCCGTTATTGCCGCCGATCCGCACGGTGGTAGTCGGGCTGCCGATAGTGGTTAGGCCAGCGCTATCGCTGATCAATATGCCGCCGAGCGTATTTGGACGCGGGTCGGTGCCGCTGCGGCTGATCCCGATCGCAGCAAAGCCGCGGATTATGGTATTGATTGGCGCTGCGCCATTGGCGCGCGCGCGAATGCCAAACCCGGCGTTCCCGCTCACCACCAGCGGTTGCGTTGAGCTGGCGCTGCCGATAATCGTACCCTGGGCGCCATCTTCGATGGTGATACCATCACCGCCATTCCCAATTGCCGGATCCGTATTGAGATTGATACCGATCAGATTACTGGCAATCGTCGTGGTATAGGTGCGCGCGCCACTGATAAAAATGCCGCTCGATCCATTCGCGCCAATAATATTCCGTTCAGCATTGGTATCGCCGCCAATCGTATTCAGCTCAGCTCGCCCGTTGGGATCGCTGATCGAATCGCTCACCACCTGAATCCCATATCCGCCATTAGGGCGCGGCGCAGTTGCGGTTGTCCACCACACCCCGATCCGATTGGCGCGGATGGTGTTCTGCGAGGCATTGCTGATCACGATGCCATTGGCTACATTTCCAGCAATTGTATTGGGCTTGGTTGCTTCGCCAATCTGATTGCCGACAGCAGCGCTGCCATTGATCACAATCCCATTGCGATTGCGATTGGCGGGTAGATTGCCATTCAGATCCAGCCCAATAACACAATTTCGCACAATATTGTTTGCGCTGCCGATAAAGATGCCGCTGCCGCGATAGAGACCGGCGTCGTTGCTGGCGCCGTAGATGGTCAACCCTTCGATCGTTGCGCCACCGCCATTCAGCACCAGACCGGCATCGCTGCCGTTGGCATCGATCGCGATCTGGGGTGTTGTCCCACTGAGATCGGCAATCAGGCTGACATTGGCCCGCGTAATGGGCGGCAGACGCTCGCCGGCTGTGAGCGTGAGCACGTATGGCGCTGCGCTCACTGCTCCCTCGGTGATCAGATTGAAGCTGATGGTGAGAGGGGCGGTTCCCGCGGTGGCATTGGCTTTCGCGATTGCCTGGCGCAGACTGCAATTTTCATTAGGAATCTCGTCGGTGCAATGATTGTTGAGAACAGTAACCGGATTGTCGTTGAGCGTATCGACGTAAAACGTGATCGCTTCACTTTGACCGTAACCTGCCTGTGGCCACGCCATCATACTGCCAGCGAAGAGGATGATTGCCAGCCACCACCAATACCTGCGCGCGCGCATGAGCGACTCCTTGACAGCGTTTGTTAATGGCACGCAGCAGAAAGGGTCTCACCCTTCATGTGCTTTCCACGACCAGATTGCTTCCGATTGTATCACGCTACAACCTGGATCAGAACGGGTGAGAAGACGGGAATTTGGTACTGTTTTTTACGGTTTTGGCAGGATGCCGATCGCGCGCAGATAGGCGATTGAGGTGGCGAATTGCTGATCTTCGTAGAGGCTGATCTGCTCTTCGCTCGCGCCCCGCTCCCAGGGTGTTCGCCAGTCGTCGTCGCGCAGGCGCATGGTTTGCGCGAACAGGCGCAGGATGGGCAACACCTCACGCACGTCACAGGGTGGATAGCCCTGCCACCAGTCATCGTCGAGGATGCGCACGTGGCGCGCGCTATGACTGACCAGCTCGATCTGGCAGGTAACCTCAGGCGCGCTCTGCTCGATGATGCCAAGCAATCGGCGGATGTCGAGATCGCCTTCCCCCAGCGCACAGCGCACCAGTCGCCAGCCCTGGGTGGTCGGATAGGTCTCGTAGTCGGCAAGATGCACATTACGGATGAGCGGGCCGAGTCGTTCCGCGGCACTGTATGGGGTTTCTCCCACAACCAGACAGTTGACGGCATCGAAACAGACCCCGATCCAGGGGCTGTCAACGGCGGCGCAAAGCGCGGCCAGATCGGCACTGGTGGCATCTTGATGATTTTCTACCGCCAGCACTACATTGTGTTCGGCTGCAAGGTCGATCACTGCGCGCAGTCGGCTGGTGACATCGGTGAGATGGGCAGGCCAGTCATCGGTGAAGGGGCGGCGGTATCCTTCCAATACCGGACTGACCAGCACGCGCAGTACGCGCGCGCCCAGCGTAGACGCGGCTGGAATGTGGGCGCGGAGCAGGTCGATGTTGACGATCTCGCTATCGACAACCGGTGTCAAACCACACAATGAGAGCCGTTCACGCAGGGCGGTCAGGCGGCCAGGGGTCAGATCGGGCAACATGCTGAGCGGAAATTCTACACTTTGCAGCCCTGCGCGCGTTGCCAGCGCCACAATATCATCGATGCCCAGTGGTCGGCTGACCGCCCGATTGGTGCCTTGTCCGATTAAACCGCAGCGATAGCTGTAGCTGAGAGCAGAAATCCCGATGAACACAGTCGTTCCCTCATCACAAACCGGTAAGCCTGAATCATACCACAATCTGGATCAGGCGTGTGCAACGGCCCGCACCGGCGTTGGTGAGGTTCACAACGGTTAGGCGACAGCCTGCAGCCGTTCTCCATGCTGCATTCCGCGCGGGAAACGCATGCTCTCACCGCGATGAGGAATCCGTATGCGACTCGCTAGCGAGGCATGTTGCGGGTGGGATCTGCCTGCTGCGCAGGAGATTGCTTTGCCGTTCGCGGCGACTCACAGTACACTGCTGAGGCAGCACGCGCTCGGTGGTTGCAGCTATCCACTTCTCCGGCGGGCAATAAAGATACCTGCGCTCAATCTGCCGCCTGAGGCGCCGGGCCGGCTGGCGCGCGTTGTTCGGCCAGCGAAGCAATCGCAATCCCGCTCAAGAGCAAGACGATGCCGAGGGTCTGCAACAATGCCAGCGTTTCCCCAAAGAGGAAAAAAGCCAGCACGGTTGATCCAATCGGTTCTCCTAGAATCGCAACCGCGACGTAGGTGGCCGAGAGGCTGCTGAGCGCGTAATTGAACGCTGTGTGACCGAGCAGTTGCGGGCCGACCGCCAGACCAAGGATAAACAGGTAGACATAAGGAGGGAAGCCGAAGAACTGCTGTCCGGTCACGATGGCCCAGATTACCAGGACGACAGCGGCACTGGTGTAGACGAGCCAGATGTAGGCGAGCACGGAGAGGCGACGACGGAGATCGCGCCCGATCAGCAGGTAGGCGCTGGCAGTAGCTGCGCCGATCAGCGCCAGCGTATTGCCGAGCAGGGGATTACTTTGCGTCGGATTGGAACTGTCGCTTAAGCTGATCACAATCGTGCCGACCAGAGTCAGGGCGATGCCGAGCAGGGTTGTCCAGTGGAGGCGTTCACGAAACACGAAGAGTGAGACCAGGCCGACCCAGAGCGGATTGGTGGAAACGAGCGCCGCGCTGCTGGCGACCGACGTATATTCGAGCGAGCTGATCCAACTGGCAAAGTGAACAGCCAGAAATGCGCCAGCGCCGATGCCGAACCAGACATCGCGCCGACGCAGACGCCGAATCTCGTGTCCGGCCCGGCTGAGGGCGATCGGCGCCAGAATAAGCGCGGCCAGGCCGAGGCGCCCGGCAGCGATGCTGAGCGATGGCATCCCGGCGCCCTGCGCATAGCGGATCATGATCGAGGCGGTGGAAGCGATGAAGACGCCGGCGAAGAGCACAACATACAGCCACAGACGATGTCGACTCATACACTTGCTTTCGTCCAGCGCACCAGCGGCGCGGCGACCCATGTCGGCGGCAGCGTCTGGTACAGTTGGGTGGCATCACTCGCCACCAGATCGAGTATCTCTCCCTGGATCGGTCCGCGCAAGAAACGAAAAACCTGTCCGGCATCGCGCGCATCACTCTTGGCGCGCGCGCAATGCTGGTTGTATCCCCAATAGTCGCCGTTAGCCAGCAACTGGATGCCTTCGGCAATAGTTTGGCGGGCCAGATCGAGGCCGCCCTCGTCAGGCGCGAGCGCTTGCTCAGGCGGATCGCCATAGCCGATGCCGTGGTGAAAGGGATCGGCGGTGGAGACGATCACGGCATCGCGGGCCAGCGCGATCAATTCGTCAATACCGGGCAACAATTCAGGATGCCCGCCGGCCAGATAGGGATACCGTTCAATAACGCGCGGCCCGCGGATTCCACGCCGACGAGTTTCGAGTTCCCAGAAGAAGCGAAAGCTGTAGAGGGCATGGTCAAGCTGCCACTCATTGCCGCGATCGAGACCTGGCCCCTGAATGCCCCAGTACCGTTCTGCGGCAGGCGAACCGCCGGCAGCCACTCGTCGCCGGGCCTGTTCCATTTCATCGTTCCAGGCATGCAGCACGCTGATCACCAGCACCGTATCGGCGCCGCTGTCGAGACAGGCGTGGACGGCAGCGGCAATCTGATGACCGCAGTCGGCGACACCGGCATGCGGAAAGACGATAACGCCTCCTGCCGCCAGCGTCGGTGCCAGATCCCACTGACGCGCGCGTTCGAGCAACTCATAACCGCCGCGTTCGCCGAGCGCGGCATGTTCAGCGCGGTAGAGATCGTGAATAGCCTGATTCAACTCATCGCGGCGCATCATCTAACCAAACTGCTCAACAAAGCGCTGGTCGCCGCTGTAGAACCAGCGAATATCGTCGATCCCATACTTGAGCATTGCCACCCGTTCGGGGCCGAACCCGCCGGCGAAGCCGGTGAACTCTGCCGGATCATAGCCGCCGTTGCGCAGCACATTCGGATGCACCATCCCACAGCCGCCGATCTCAAGCCAGCCGGCATACTTGCAGATTCGGCATCCCTTGCCGCCGCACAGGAAGCAGGTGACATCCATCTCGGCGCTTGGTTCGGTAAAGGGGAAGAAGCTGGGGCGTAGCCGCACCTGCGTGCCCGGTCCGAACATCCGCTCGGCAAAGAAGCTGAGCGTGCCCTTGAGATCGGCCATCGTCACGTGGCGGCCCACGGCCAGAAACTCAAACTGGTGGAACATCATTTCGCTGCGCACGGTTACCTGCTCGTTGCGATAGACCTTGCCGGGGATGAGCACGCGCAGCGGATTGGGCGCATTACGTCGCATCGCATGGATCTGTCCGGGGGAGGTATGGGTGCGCAGCAAGACCGATGGCGCCCCTGCCGGCATCTCAACATAGAACGTATCCTGCATATCGCGAGCCGGATGGTCGTCGGGGAAGTTAAGCAGGCTAAAGTTGAAGGCGTCGTATTCGACTTCAGGGCTTTCCCAAACCTGAAACCCCATCTCGGCGAAGATCTGCTGCACCTGACGCAAAATCTGATTGGTGAGGTGGACATAACCGACAGCGGGACGCCGTCCGGGCATGGTGACATCGATCCGTTCGGCGGCCAATTCGGCGGCTATCGCCTGCGCTTCCAGCCGTTCTTTCGCAGCGGCGAAGGCCGTTTCGAGCCGATCGCGCAGTTCGTTGACGCGCTGGCCGACTAACGGACGCTCAGGGGCCGGGAGCGAGCCGAGGCCGCGGCTCAGGCGGGAAAGGCGGCCTTGCTTGCCGATAAAGCGACTCTTCCATTCAGTCAGGGCAGAGAGATCAGCGACGGTTGCGAGCGTTTCCAGCGCTTCCTGTTCCAGCGCAGTCAATTCATCGAGCAGTGTGGTCATGGTTCACCATTATCACAGACGCGCGCAGTTGCGACGAGCAGATGCGGGACACAATAGCTGTATTATACTCGCGATAACGATACCATCAAACACGCGGTTCATTTGTCGTCTGGCGCAGCGCCTCAAACATAATGATGCTGCCGGCAACCCCGGCATTGAGCGATTCCACTGCGCCAATCATCGGGATGGTGATGGTCTGGCGGGCAAGCGCGCGCGCTGTTGCGCTCAGCCCGTGGGCCTCGTTGCCGATGATCAATGCGGCAGGCTGACGCCAATCAACCGCATAGTAGGGCAGCGCGCCGTTGCTGTCGGCAGCATAGATCTGATACCCGGCTAATGCTGCGGCAATTGCAGACCATTCTTCAACGCGCAGCGGAACGAGAAAATGGGCGCCCATGGCTGAACGGGCTACCTTGGGATTGAAGGGATCGGCGGTGCCGGGGGCGCATAACACCAGGCCGACGCCAGCGGCAGCAGCCGAGCGGAGCAGCGTGCCTACATTGCCCGGGTCCTGCACCTCATCGAGCACGAGTCGCAGGCCGGGGCGCGGCGGCAAGTCAGGCCATGCCACTGCTGCGACGACGCCCTGGGGTTGTTCGGTGTCGGCAGCGGCAGCGACGGCGGCTGGGGTGGCGGGGAAGCAACGAGGCAGGTGTTGCAGACGGGCGAGCAGGGCTGATCCTGCCGATGTAGCGGCGAGCTGGTCAGGGGCATACAACGCCAGTCGCACGTCAGCGCCGGCGGCGAGCGCATCGCTCACCAGACGCACCCCCTCGATCACAAAGCTACGCTCGCGGCGCCGAAGGCGAGCCGATTCGGCGAGCGAGCGTAACCATTTCACGTGTTGATTGGCGGCGCTTGAAATCACCGTCGTTGCGGTCGATCCGCGACTGGGGGCAAGCCAGACTAGGCGCTGGCCGCAACCTGATTGGCCTGAGCGACGATGCTGGCGAATGCCTGGGGGTCGCGCACAGCCAGGTCGGCCAGCATCTTGCGGTCAATCGCAATCTCGGCCCGCTTCAGGTTATTCATCAGGCGGCTATAGGTCGTGCCGTTGAGGCGCGCTGCCGCATTAATTCGCATAATCCAGAGTCGCCGGAAATCGCGCTTGCGGCGGCGGCGGTCGCGGTAGGCATCGGCGAGCGCGTGCATCACCGCTTCATGAGCAACTTTGTAGTGGCGGCTCCGCGCGCCGCGGTAACCCTTCGCCTGAGCCAACAGTTTCTTGTGGCGCTTGCGCACCATTGTGCCACGCTTGACACGAGCCATTGCTGTTCTCCTCTGGCGGATCGGTCAGGGGGTGGCGTGCCGAACCCTGAGCTTCATCCGCGCTACAAACTGATGACGGTTTTCAATCGCTTCCAGGATCGCGGAATGCTTTCCTATCGGGCTGACGGGTAGCAGCAAGACGTGAGCCTGTTGCCACCGGAACCAACAATTGCACTAATCGAGGCCGTAAGGCAGGGCAACCGCCAACATGCGACGGTTCGCCGGTGAAGTGGGCTGGCCCTTGCCCCAGGCGCGCTGCGAGCGCGCCGGACGGTTGCGCTTGTTGCCACGAATGCCGCGCTGTTGCAGCACTTTGCCGGAGGCGGTCACCTTGAAGCGCTTCTTAGCGCCCTTATGCGTCTTCATCTTCAACTTTGGCATGATCTTCTCCTTAGCGCAGCGACCGCACTATGATTGGTTATCGTCGCCGCCGTGAACGGTTATCGTCGTCGTCGTCAACGTCGTCAAGCTCATCATCTTCATCGTCAAACTCGTCGAAGTCGGCTTCGTCAGCGCTGTCGTCGAAGTCGGCTTCGTCAGCGCTGTCGTCAATCAGCGCTTCCTCTTCCTCTTCGGCCTCAGTATCATCGGCGGCAACTGGTTGCGGCGCGACTGACGCCTTCGCCTGAGCGGAAGCGGCTTGCTGTTGCGCAGCAGCTTTCTGCGCTTGCTGTGCAGCCTTCAGCACCTTCGGAGTTGGCGCAAGCAGCATTGACAATACGCGCCCTTCCATGAGCGGCTTCTGCTCGATCACAGCGATGTCGCTCAACTGGGCCGCAATTTCATCAAGCATCTGGCGGCCAATCTCTGGGTGAGCCATCTCACGACCACGGAAGCGCAGATTGAATTTGACTTTATCGCCAGCCAGCAAAAAACGCCGGGCTTGATTGGCTTTGACCGCGACATCGTGATCGTCTGTCTTCGGCATCAGCCGAATCTGCTTCAATTCCGATTGTTTCTGATTGCGGCGCGCTTCGCGTTCTTTCTTGCTCTGCTCGTAACGGAATTTGCCGTAGTCGAGCAGCCGGCAAACTGGCGGCACTGCGTTGGGCGCAACTTCAACCAGGTCGAAACCCCGCTCTTCAGCCATCATCAACGCTTCACGGAGCGGAACGATCCCAACTTGGGCGCCGTTTTCATCGATCAGGCGCACTTCACGGGCGCGGATCCGATTGTTGATGCGAAACCGGTCTCTGATAGCGCGACTCCTTCGTCTTTCTGACGGTGACGTTCGCTGCCAGTGGTGGTGACCGTCCCTGTAACGCCACCGCTGAGCCTGAAGCCTGATATATACACGCGACAATACCGATCCGACGTGAACCCTGGTTCACATCGGGCCTGTATTATACCAGTCTGAATAGGAGCCGTCAAACCTGCGCTTTCCCGACCATACACTCTTGCGATGTAGCGTTGCTCGTGCTATAGTACTGCCAAATTGAGTGCCAGGGGAGCCTGGGAGAACCGGGCTGAGAGGGCGCCTATGGCCTGGGCCGCCGGCGCCGACCCTCTGAACCTGATCTGGGTTATGCCAGCGGAGGGAGAAGCGACGCGCAGACAGCTCTGTGCTTGTCTGCGTCAACAGCGCCACAACCGTCCTGCCGCGGCAGGACGGTTTTTTAGCGCGTTTCTTCGTCTGCGGGCGAGGAGAGACGCTGATGACACTGGAAGCACAAATCGCCGCGCTGTTGAGTTGGGTGCGGCAGCAGCGCCCCTTGCTGCACCACATCACCAATTTTGTTGTGATGAACGATACCGCGAATGTGACGCTGCACATTGGCGGTCTGCCGGTGATGGCTCACGCGCGGGAGGAGGTGGCCGAGATGGTAGCGCCAGCAGGTGCGCTGGTGCTCAATCCCGGCACGCTGGAGTGGCTTGATGCAATGCTGCTGGCCGGCAAACGGGCTAATGAGCTGGGCATTCCGATTGTGCTCGATCCGGTCGGCGCGGGCGCAACTGCGCCGCGAACAGCAACGATGCGACGGTTGCTGGAAGAGTTACAGATTGCCGTGGTGCGCGGCAATGCAGGGGAAATTGGCACGCTGGCCGGCATGGGCGGCGCGGTCAAGGGCGTCGAGGCGGTCGCCGAGCCGGAAGATCCGCTGCTGGCAGCGCGAGAATTGGCCCGTCGCTATCAGGTCGTGGTGGCCTCGACTGGTCGGCGCGATGTCGTGACCGATGGTTCACGGGTGATGCTGGTTGACAACGGCCATGAATGGCTGCGCGCGTTGACCGGCACCGGCTGCTCGGCCACAACCGTCGTCGCGGCGTTTGCGGCGGTTGAACGAGACTACATGCTGGCGACGGCGGCGGCGCTGGCCTGTTTTGGTCTGGCTGCCGAATTGGCCGCGCCGCAGGCCAGTGGCCCGGCCAGTTTCAAGGTTGCCTTCTACGACGCGCTGTACCATCTTTCGCATGATCAGGTGCGGGCTGGCGCAAGGGTGATAGTTGGTTGAACGCCAGCGTTATGCTGGCGCGCAGCCTGAACTGTTGGCGTAGTTGAAAGACAAGCAGGGAGGGAACCGATGGAACTGAATGAACAGATTGCTGCCTTGCGTGAACAGGTGCGGCAGCAGCGCCCCTTGCTGCACCACATTACCAATTTCGTCGTGATGAATGATACCGCGAATGTGACGCTGCACATTGGCGGTCTGCCGGTGATGGCTCATTCGCGGGAGGAAGTGGCCGAGATGGTAGCCGCAGCGGGTGCGCTGGTGCTCAACCCCGGCACCCTGTCGCCTGAGTGGGTCGAGTCGATGTTGATTGCCGGCAAGCGCGCCAATGAGTTGGGCATTCCGATTGTGCTCGATCCGGTCGGCGCGGGAGCAACGACCCTGCGCACCACCAGTAATCAGCGTCTGCTGGAAGAGTTGCAGATTGCGATTGTGCGTGGCAATTCAGGCGAGATTGGCGCGCTGGCCGGCATGGGCGGCGTGGTCAAGGGTGTTGAGGCAGTGGTGGAAGCGGATGATCCGGCGGCGGCAGCGCAGGCGCTGGCCCGGCGTTACGGCGTGGTAGCGGCAGTGACTGGCCGACGCGATATTGTGACCGATGGCGAGCGGGTGATGCTGGTCGATAATGGGCACGAGTGGTTGAAGACGTTGACCGGTACGGGGTGTTCGGCGACTACTGTCGTGGCTGCATTTGCGGCAGTGGAACGTGACTATGCGCTGGCAGCCGCAGCCGCGCTGGCCTGTTTCGGTCTCGCTGCTGAACTGGCCGCGCCGCAGGCGCATGGGCCGGCCAGCTTCAAAGTGGCCTTCTACGACGCAATCTACAACCTCACCGCCGATCAGATTCGGACCGGGGCCAGGGTGACAGTAGCGCAGGCATAGCGTGACAGCGAGAGATCGCATGATAATCGTACCACAATGGCGCGAAGCCCGCAAAGGCTGCACTGATGGATCGCGTTGGTTCAGTCACGTCAGTCGATGGACGGGTCGAGGGCAGCTTTCGGGATCAGGCAGCAGCGATGGGACGCCGTTCGCGCGCGCTGAGCAACGCTGCCTGGCTGACTCACAAACACCAGAGAGGCGATCCGGCGGCGCATGTGCTCTGGCGGTGTCTGAGCAATCGCGTGGTAGTCATCGTATCGCCGCTATCCGCAGTGAAATCGTTGACTGACACCTGGCGGAGGGGCGCAGAGCTGATCGGCGGCAGTGATTGCCGCATGTCGAGCAGAGTAAGGATAGGGCCTATGCCATGGCATGGAACAGTAACCTGGGATGTGTACGTTGTCACCGATGCTGGTCTGGCGCGTGGGCGGTCACATCAGGCGGTGATTGAAGCTGCGATCGCTGGTGGCGCCACCATTGTGCAATACCGGGAAAAAGCTGCATCAACTCGCCAGATGGTCACCGAAGCGCAGGCATTGCTGGAACTGGCCCGGCGTTTCGGTGTCCCGCTGATTGTCAACGACCGGATTGATGTCGCCCTGGCGGTTGATGCCGATGGGGTGCATGTCGGTCAGGACGATATGCCTGCGCGATTGGCGCGGCAGTTGATTGGGTCGCACAAGATACTCGGCGTGTCAGTTTCGACGCTGGCCGAGGCCAAACAGGCGGTTGAGGACGGCGCGGATTATCTAGGTGTTGGCCCGGTCTTTGCTACGCCAACCAAGCCGGATGCCGCGCCGCCGATTGGAATGGATGGATTGCGGTCGATCTGTCAGCAGGTGTCTATTCCCACCGTCGCAATTGGCGGTATCAACGCCGTCAATGCCGCAGCGGCAATCGCGGCTGGCGCTACAGGGGTTGCCGTTGTTTCGGCAGTGGTTGCTGCCGACGATGTTGCCGCAGCGGCCCGGCAGTTGCGGGAAATCGTTACCGGCGCGCGCAGTCGCGCGTTCTGAGCAGAAAGGATGACCATGACGTTACCACGGTGCCTCACGATTGCTGGTTCTGACTCTGGCGGCGGCGCGGGCATTCAGGCGGATCTGAAGACGTTTGCTGCTCTCGGCGGATACGGTATGAGCGTGTTGACCGCGATCACGGCGCAGAATACGATGGGCGTGCAGGCAGTCTTTGAGCTGCCGGCAACGCTGGTTGCGCAACAGATCGATTCGGTTGTGACTGACATTGGGGTTGATGCGGTCAAGACCGGGATGCTGGCGAATGCCGAGATTATTGCGGTTGTCGCCGAAAAGGCGCGGCAATACCAGTGGCCGCATCTGGTGGTCGATCCGGTGATGGTCGCCAAGAGCGGTGACCCGCTGTTGCATCCCGACGCGCGCGCTGCTCTGATCGCGTTGCTTTTTCCGCTGGCCACTGTGGTTACTCCCAACCTGCCCGAGGCCCGCGCCCTGACCGGCCTGGAGATTGCGACTACGCAAGAGATGGAGCAGGCGGCGCAAGCGATTCACGCCATGGGTCCGCGTTGGGTGGTGGTGAAGGGCGGCCATCTATCCGGTGATAGTATTGATGTGCTGTTTGATGGTCGCCAGTTTACCTATTTTCGCTCACCGCGAATCGAGACGCGCCATACACACGGCACTGGCTGCACCTTCGCGTCAGCGATTGCAACCGGTCTGGCGAAGGGTCTCTCGGTGCCGGAGGCGGTACAGCAGGCAAAAGACTACATCACCACGGCGTTGCGCCATGCGCCCGGTTTGGGGCAGGGGCACGGCCCGGTGCATCATTTTGCCGACTGGTATGCTCGTCAGGGTTGAGGCCGGCGGCTCCTGATAGTTGGGTATGATCGCCGACTCGGAACCAGTGCCTGGCGATTACAGCCAGGTGTTGCCGTATTGCCCTGCCCGATCAGGGATGGCGTTGTCGTCTGAAGTGGCTTGCCCAGACAACGATGGGGCGGGCGGCAGGCGCGCAGCCGTCTGGCAATCTATCACTGGGCGGGCGCGCCAACGCCCGCGCTCCTCTAGCGCGAGGATGTCGCTCTGGGTGCGTGAAGCGGGAGGCAGGCTGTCCATCCTGAGCGGATAGCTGTCTATGCCGGTTCTTTCGTGTCCTGGAGCGCATTCTCGACCACCAGTGGCAGTATGGGCACAAGAATCGAACGAAGCGTGATCGGCGATCCATCGGCGTGGCCGTTGTTGATTTCGCGCCTTTGTCGCGCAATTCGTCACGCAATCACTCGTTGTCGTATGCATATCGTCCCGGGTAGCTGACGGAAAGAATATTCCGTGATTAAGGATGTGCCGTGTGGTCGCCAGACAGGTGGGCGCGCGCCTCGTCTGTTTTTCATAGATCGCCAGCGACGAACTATAATCTCTCTATGTCGTTGAACGACCCACGATGGCGCGGGTCGGCATTGATTTCGATGGAGAAACATCGTGCGTGTAGCGAACAAAGTCATCGTCGTGACGGGCGGAGGTAGTGGCATTGGTCGCGCGCTTGTCCTGGCCTTGCTGGCGAAAGGAGCGCGGGTGGCGGTAGTCGATCTGAATCCGGACGCGCTCAGCGAGACCGCGCGGCTGGCCGGGCCGCTGGCAGAGCGCGTCTCGATCCACGTGGCGAATGTGGCTGATCGGGGGGCTGTGATGGCCTTGCCGGATCATGTCGTCGCCGCCCACGGCGTGGTCGATGGCGTGATCAACAATGCCGGCATCATTCAGCCATTTGTGCGCGTGCAAGATCTCGATGAGGCAGTGATTGAACGAGTCGTCAATGTCAATTTCTATGGCACGGTCTGGATGACCAAAGCGTTTTTGCCGCGATTGTTGACGCGACCTGAAGCGCACATCGTCAACATTTCAAGCATGGGCGGTTTTGTTCCGGTGCCGGGGCAGAGTATCTATGGCGCAGCCAAGGCCGCAGTGAAGTTATTCACCGAAAGTCTCTACGCCGAGCTGCTTGAAACCAGGGTGCGGGTGACGATTGTCTTTCCCGGCGCAGTCAGCACCAATATTGTGGCCAATTCGGGATTGCCGACCGCGCCGCAGGCCAACGGCAATCGCGCGCGCGCGATCAAGCCGCTGGCAGCAGCGCAGGCGGCGCAGATCATCATCGATGGCATGGAACGCAATCAGTTTCGAGTGCTGGTAGGCAAAGACGCGCAGATGATGGATCGATTGTATCGCCTGAATCCGCGCTTTGCTGTGCGGTTGATTTTGCGGCAGATGAAATCGTTGCTGGCGCAATCGCGCTGATCAGATTGATTGCTCTCCTGCGGTGGCGGTGGTCTCCGGCGCTTCGCTCTCGAGCGGATGCGCTATGACGAACATGCGGCGCTGCCGGCGACCGGGAGCCGGCGGGCGCTGCTCAAATTCGCGCAGCATCTGGTAAATGGTATCGCGCAACTGCTTGAATTCTTCATCAGTGGCAAAGAAGAAGTGGTCGCGGGCGGCAATGGCGTCGAGATTGGGTTGTTCCTGATCGATCAGGTAACGGGCCAGCGCCTGCGCGACAACCGTACCGTAGAGACTCACGTGCTCAGCCAAACGTTGACTACCGCCCGGCTGAGCAACTTCCTGGGGATCGATGCGCCCTACACTCGCAGTGTAGAAGCGCTCTTCAATGCCATTGATCTGGCGGGAAGCCACGACCTCGATCACGCCAGCGTCAAGCATCTTGTGAATGTGGCGGTAGAGTGATGGTCGGGGAATGTCGGGAAGAAGGCGCGCGAGCTGGTTAATCGAGCGCTGGTGGCCGGAGAGCGCCTGGAAGATGCGCATCCGGGCGGGATGATTAAGCGTGTCAAATTTGTGGAGAATCATCGCTGTGCTCCTGACATCTTCATTTTTGAGACTATCAGGACAGTATACCACGATCACAAGGATGGCGATGCAATCATGTTCCCTTGCGTTGTATCGATCGCTCGTGATCAACTGCGCGCTACAAAGGGAATATAGGCGCGGGGGATGAGCGGGCTGCTGCTGGCGCTGAACGGCGTGTCGTTTGACCAGTGCTGCGCCGCGCCGCCAGCGCCCGGCTTGAGTTCGCCAGCGTTCTGCCCGCCGGTCGCGCTATCGTTGATCATAATGCCGCTGCCTTCATCGAAGCGGTACAGCGCTACAGTGTTGCTATCCACCGAATGGGGAGCGGTTGGCCGCGTGAAGGGCGCGGTGTAGCGAATAATATTTGACAACCGCAGATCGTCGATCAGACCGTTGTAGTAGCGACTGCCCGGATAGTCGTGCTTTTCAGCGCCCAGCACCAGATAGGGATCACTGTTGGGATAGTCGGTTGATCGGTTGAGCCGGTAATCGATCCGTCCAACTGGTCCGTTCAGCGTTCCGTCAGGCTGACCATCGATAAACAGCCGCACCTGACCGCTGCTGGCCCGGGTAATGGCGATATGCCGCCAGTTGCCATCGGTTACGATCTGGCTGCCTTTGAGCAGACGATCATCATTGCCGACACTAAAACCAACCACCAGGCGACCATTGCAGATAGCGATACCATAATCGCCGTAGTCGCCGGCGCCAAAAATGTCGCGGTCGATGATGATGTTGCCGTAGTACCAGCCATCACAATCCGGCGCAGCATTATCGGCGGCAGTCGCTTTCATCCAGAACTCAATGGTTACATCACCACTAAGATTGACCGGTCGGGAACTGGTTAGCCGACCGGCGCTGTCGATCGTGCCCAGCGGGATTTTAATCCGATCGCGGTCATCGACGCTGCTGCCGAAGAACCGGATAGCGAATCCGGTTGCGGCTGGTTGTGCGTCGGCTGGCGTGGGGGCAGCCGGGAGCAGCGGCGTTGCCGCTTCGCCGATCGTCGGCGAGGGCGAGGCAGGCCCAACGACGGCGGTTGAGCGAGATGCAGGCTGGGTGAAGGTCGCGGTAGGCGCAGGCGAAGCGTTGCTGGCGTTGCAGGCAATCAGGGCGCCGCACAGCCAGCCGACCAGCAGATGGATCATCCGGTGTCGCTGCATCAATCCCCCTCTACTTAACAGAGTGCCGTCGTGCCTCTGTTGTAGCACAATCGCGGCGACGCTGTTAATAGCCAGAAGGTACCGGTTGACCCTGGCGCGCGCTGGCATGGATGATATGCGCGGCGCGTCGTCCCAGCTCAACGGCATAATTCGTGCCGCGATCCCACGGGTAGACCTGACTCATACTTGCCCAATAGAGACCGGGGAGCGGCGTCGCGATTGGCGGGATGTTGCGACTATGGTTAACCGGCACGATTGGTTGGGCGTAGGATTCACGGTGCAACCAGAACGCGCGCACCCATTCGCGCCGGAAGGCAGGATTGATCTGGCGCAGCGCCGGCAGAAAACGTTCAAGCAGTTCTGTTGGGGTGAGGTGAAAATACTCGTGATCAGGATCAAGATAATCGCCGCAGTAGATCAGGTGATCGCCGCCGTAATGTTTCGGCTCGATAAAACTGGTATGCTCAACCAGCGCCAGAAACGGGAACTCGGCTTTGGGCAGATTGAGCCAGTAGATGCCGTTGGTAAGCGGCTGCCGCAAGGCAATGGTCATCACGACGGCGCCCATCGAACGTAACTGACGCAACTGGCCGAGGTAGCTGGCCGGGAGTTGCGGCGCCAGGCGAGCCAGCAAACCTGGCGCGCCGGTGACCAGCAGCGCGTCGTAATCGGTTGGCGGGTGATGACCAGCCACCACCTGCCAGCCGACGGCAGTCTGCGTCACTGCTTGCACAGGCGTTTGCCGCCATATCTTGACACCCTGGCGCTCGCAGGCTGCGCAGAGCGCATCGGCGAAGGCTTGAAAGCCGCCCACAAAGTAACCGAGCTTGAAGCTGCGCGCCCGCAATCGCGCCCAAAGCCAGGCCATATTGACCTCATCGGCATGGGGGCCGAACTTTCCTTCCAGCAACGGATGCCAGATCACGCGGGCGACATTGCGTCCGGAGTAGCGTTCCGTCCACGCGGTTGCCGTCACCCGCTCAAGCTGCTGCCAGTTACGGGTGATGAACTTCAGGTAGAACGCACTCATCCCAAAGCGGAGGCGATCGATAAAGGGCAGACCAGGGAAGCGCAACACCGGCAACACGCCATCGAGCGCATACCCGCGCCCATTCCACCATTGCGCCGTCACCGGAGCGCGAAAGAAGAGGCGGTCGCGGATACCCAGCTCATCGGTCAGGTTGATGATCGCGTGGTCGGTGGTGAAAATGTGATGGTAGAACCGCTCAAGCGGCCATTGCCAGGCTGGATCGCGAAAGCCGCTGGCCAGGCCGCCCACCTGTTCACCGGCTTCATAGACCGTAACGGTATGGCCATGTCCTGCCAGATCATACGCTGCGCTCAGACCAGCGATGCCGGCGCCAACGATTGCAATCTTCATGGCAGCACCTGTTGCGACGCTGGCGCATCGTCGGCGAGGGCAGCGGTTGACTGTTCGCGCAGCGCGGCAGCCCGATCCATATCGCGCCACGACAGGCTCTGGCGCAGCATGTACCATGCGCCGAGCAAGGTTACCGGCAGCCAGAGCGCGACGTGCAGCACCAATGTATAGCCGGCAGCCAGCGCATGCGCCACCCCGAATTGGGTCAAAATCGCGATGCCAGGCGCGTCGAAGGTGCCGATATAGCCGGGTGTTGAAGGGATAGTGGTGAAGAGATTGACAACGGCGGTCATCAGCATCAACACCAGAAACGAGACCTCGAACGGGAAGGCGTGCATGACGAACCAGTACTTCAGGGTTTCGCCCAGCCAGATCAGGGTCGAAGTGCCCAGGATGACGGCCATCTCGCGCGGACTGCGCAGTGATTGCAGGCCGACGATGAAACGGTCGAAGAGACCGTGAATGCGCGGACGCAGCCACGATGGCGCAAAGCGATCGACTGCCAGCGTATAGAGCCGGCTCATCCGTTGCGGACGAGCAGCCAGGGCGATAAAACCGATGAACGCCAGCATGAACAACGCGCTGAACCCGATCACAAGCGCGCGGAAGCCAGACGGCAAGGGGGCAAAGGGCAGGGTGATGGCGACGAAGAGCAGCATCACCAGCCCATCGAACAGTCGCTCGAGCACGACGGTCGCCAGCGAAGCGCTCATTGCGATGTTACAGTTACGGCGTAGCACGTAGCTGCGCAGCACTTCACCAGCGCGGGCAGGGTAGACATTATTGCCCATGTAGCCAATCACGACAATCGGAAAGAGCGCGCGTAACGAAACAGGCGCAATATGGTTGAGCATCGATTGCCAGCGCCATGTTCGCGCCCACACGGTCGCAAAATAGACAGCCACTCCTGGGATAAGCCACCAGTAATTGGCAGTTTGCAGCGCTTCCCAGAAGTGGGCCAGGTCGAGGCCGTAGAGAGCGATGCTGAGAAAGATGATACTGATGATTAGACCGAGCCACAATTTCCAGTGACGCACCGAAGTTCCTTCGTTTGTCGCGACAGATGCGTCGCTTTATCCTTCATCTCTCTGCATCTTACTCGCGCCATTGCTGCCTGTCAAAGCGGCAAGACGAGCAAGGCGAACGGGAGGGGCACGAAGGGGTCGATGCGCACTCCACCCTGCGTGCCCTGCGCGATCAGCCCGCTGGATGAGCCGCCATCGAGATTAACGGCCACGGTAATGCCCAGATCGGTAGCGGCGAGAAAGGCTGACCACTCGGCGAGACTAAAACTGGCGGCGGGGGCGACGATCAGCAGCACGCGCCCCTCACGATCGAGCGCAATGGCGCTGCGCCGCGCCCGTTGGCCGTCTTCGCTGGTGTAGGCGGCCTGTCCTTCAGTGCGCACCAGCAACGGCCAGCCCTGAATCGCCTGGGTAAAACCGGCGCCGTCGTAGGGTTGTTCGGCCAGTGACCAGAGGTGCGGGACGCCATTGTCATCAACGGCGAACATGCCACCCTGGTTGACATAGCTTTCGCCGATAGCGCGTTGATCGCTGATCAAGAGCGCAACTGGCTCGCCCCGTTGATCAAAAAAGCCGCCGTTAATCGCTGCGATCGCGCCATATTGAGCGGCCCAAGCACTCAGCGCACGCGGCGCGGTCGGGTCGTAGCCAACCACAAACCGCACCTGTGTCGGTTCGATCCGCACTACCTGTACTGGCAGGACTCGCGCCTCAAGGCGCCGCAATTCGATTCCGCTGGCAAGCTGATGCCAGTCGCTATTTGGGGTAGTGATCGGGGTGGCGGTGGGCAACAGCGTAGGCACGCTGGCAGGCACGTCAAGCGAGGGGCGTTCAGTTGTGCAGGAACTCAGCAGCACGAGCGACAGCAAGAGCATCGAGAGCAGCAGATTCTTTTGGGCGACGATCCGGATATTCATCGCAGCAGGTTGATGCTGATAACGTTCTGTTCGAGACGCAATGTCGCTTCATGCTGGCCTGCGCGTGACAAACCTGTGACGACTCCCACAAGAATGGCAACGTCGCGCGCTGTTATCCTAACTGGTGGTATCCCGACCGGAAGTATAAAAGTGGCCGACCGCTGAAGACGCGCGCATTGAACACTTCGCCGGTAAAGATGGTATGGTCGCCGCCGGGCAGGGAGCTGTGCAGGCGACATTCGATCTGAGCCAGCACACCGTGCAGGAGCGGCAACCCGCTAGGTGACAGCGTATAACTGTGCGGCGCAAACTTCTCGCCGTCGCTCATGGCGAAGCGACGCGAGAGATATTCCTGACCTTCGGCCAGAATGTTCACCGCAAACTGGCCCGCCGCCGCAATCACATCGTGACTATCGGCAGTGTGATCAATGCAGATTAGCACCAGCGGCGGTCGCAGAGAGAGAGAGGCAAACGAACTGACGGTCAGGCCGGCCAGCCGCCCCTCGTGAGCCGTCGTGACGACTGTGACCCCAGAGGCGAAATGGCTCATCGTCTGGCGAAAGAGTGATTCATCAATCATGAGCGTCCTGCGTTGCGACGAGCAGCAATCGTCGCATGAATCTCAGCGCCGATCGCATGTTCGGCGCGCGCTTCATCATCAAGGAGCAGAAGCTGAGGCACGACCGGCGTCGGGCCACCCTCGCGGTTGATGGCGACCATACTGAAATAGCCGGTCGTGCAGAGGCGACGGTCACCGATCAGCGGATGTTCAGCGAACAACCGTACCCGCACGACCATCGAGCTGCGCCCAACGTAGATCACCCGCGAGAAGGCTTCCACGATCTCGCCCTGCCCGATAGGGGTACGGAAATCGATCCGCTCAGTCGAAGCGGTGACGACGGGCAGCCGGCAGAACCGTAAGGCTGCAATGGCCGCCGCCTTATCCATCAAGGCCATCACGTCACCGCCGAACATCGTTCCGTAGCCGTTCGTCTGATGCGGCAAAATGATCTCAGCCATGCGCTCTTCGCTTGCGGCGCGGGCTGGTCGATTGAGCATTGTCTGATCGTTCATATCAGGTGTGAGGGGCCGGTTCGCAGTCGCATCACGCTACCCGCCCCAGCCCTTCGAGAGCTGGGTCTCTTCGCCTGGTTTGCGCTTGGGCAACCGATAAAGGAAGCGCACAATCTGATCTGCCGCCACGAACATGATGATCAAGGCCTGCACGATCTTGATCACATCGATCGAGAGACTGGCGCGCACCTGCATGAGTCGCGCGCCGGTGAGCAAGCCGCCCCACAGCAGACCAGAAAAGATGATGCCAACCGGATTAGCGCGGGCAAGCAGCGCTACGGCAATCGCATCGAAACCGAGGCCCGAAAAGAAATCGGCGCTGAGCGAGCCGCGCACTCCGATAACCTCGATCGCGCCAGCAGTGCCTGCCAGACCGCCGGCAATCGCCATCGCCAGCACGATCGTTCGCGGCACGCTGATCCCGGCGTAACGCGCCGCATTGGGATTCGTGCCCGCCGTGCGCATCTCGAAGCCAAGCGTCGTTCGGTAGAGCAGCCATGCCACGGCGAAGACCAGCAGCAGGGCAAGGGGGATGCCGAGATGCAAGACGGTCGAACTGCCCACATTGATCCCAGGCAGCCGCGCAGTCTCCGCGATCAGGCGCGAGCGGGCGCCCGTCGTATCAGCGGGGTCGCCGAGGATGTACGGCGTCTTGCTGCGGATTAACCAGTCGGTCATGCGTAGTGCGACATAATTGAGCATGATCGTATTGATCACCTCATGGGCGCCGGTGCGCGCTTTCAGAAAGCCGGCAATGGCCGCCCATGCCGCGCCGCCGAGCGCGCCTGCGATCAGCGAGGCTGGAATGTGGAACATAGCCGGCATCTGCAATGTGGTCGCAATCACCACTGCGCTGACCGCGCCAGCGTAGAGCTGACCTTCAGCGCCAATGTTGAACAGCCCGGCCTTGAAAGCCAGCGCCACGCACAGACCGCAAATGATAAAAGGGGTCGAACGAACGACGGTATCGGCCAGCGCGCGCGGCGAACCGAACGCGCCCTCCCACAGACCGATATACGCGGCCTGCCAGTCAGCGCCAGTGATGCCAATAATGAACGCGCCCGCAATCAATGCGGTAAACACGGCCAGTATCGGAACCAGAATATCCGACCAGCGATCCCAGAACTGGCGCAGCGCAGAAGGGCGAATAGCGGTATCGGTGGCTGCCTGGGCCATGCAAGTCTCCCTTACCGTAACCAGCGGTGTCCTCGAAAATGGTGTCTCTACGCCTCAACCGTGACCGGGCGATCCAGTTTCGCGCCGGCCATCAACAGCCCTAACTCTTCGCGTGTCAATTCGCCATTAGCGACGGTCGCCACAATCTGGCCGTGATACATCACCGCGATCCGATCGGACAGCGACATAATTTCGTCGAGTTCGGCTGAAATCAGGAGCACAGCGACTCCCTCATCGCGTTTCTTTACAATCTGGTTGTGAATGAATTCGATTGAACCAACGTCGATGCCGCGGGTAGGCTGCGCAGCAATCAAGAGCTTGAGCTGGCGGGTAAACTCGCGGGCCACGATCAGCTTCTGCTGATTGCCGCCGCTAAGCGAACTGGCGGGAACGTGGATCCCCGGCGTGCGCACGTCGAATTCCTCGACCAGACGGGCGCAGTGCTCCTGAATGGCCTGGTCATTCCGCGCGATGCCGCGCGCAAAGGGCGGCAGGTAATACAATTCCAACACCGAGTTATCGGTCAGCGGGAATGATCCAACCAGCCCATCACGCTGGCGATCTTCAGGGATATGAGCGACGCCCAGTTCACTAATCTGCCGCGGTGTCGCATTGGTTACATCGACGCCAGCGATCCGCACTGTGCCAGCCTCGCTTGGGCGCAGGCCGGTGAGCGCAGCGACCAGCTCCGTTTGGCCATTGCCCTGCACGCCAGCGATGCCAAGAATCTCGCCCGCGCGCACGGTGAGATCAACGTCACGCACGGCCAGCAACTGACGGTCATCGCGCACGCGCAGCCCGCGCACTTCCAGTACCGGCTGCCCAGGACGGGCGGGCTGCTTGTCTACCTTCAGAATGACTTCGCGCCCGACCATCATCGCCGCCAGACTCGCTTCCGTCGCCTGCGCTGGCGTGGTTTCGCCAACCACCTTTCCGCCGCGCAGCACCATGATCCGGTCAGCGACTTCGAGCACTTCGCGCAACTTGTGGGTAATAAAGATGATCGAGGTGCCCTGTGCAGTCAGGGTGCGCATCACGCGCACCAGATCGTCAGCCTCCTGGGGTGTCAGAACGGCAGTTGGCTCATCGAGAATCAGGATGTCGGCGTTGCGATAGAGCGCCTTGAGGATTTCAACTCGTTGTTGCGCGCCCACATCCAGATCGGCTACCAGCGCATCAGGGTCAACCGCCAGACCGTACTGTTCAGAGATGGCGCGGATTCGTTCGGCGGCCTGCCTGCGATTGAGAAATGGGCCATTGGTCACTTCATTGCCGAGAATAATATTTTCGGTCACCGTCATCACCGGCACAAGCTGAAAGTGCTGGTGAACCATGCCGATACCGCGCGCAATCGATTCGTGCGGATTGCTGATGCGGATCGGTTCTCCTTTGACGAAGATCTCCCCCTCGTCCTGGTGATACAGGCCATAGAGGATGTTCATCAGCGTCGATTTGCCAGCGCCATTTTCGCCGAGCAAGGCAAGCACTTCGCCTTTGTGCAGCTTGAGCGAGACGTGATCGTTGGCGACGACGCCGGGAAAGCGCTTGGTGATACCGCGTGCTTCGAGCACGACCGGGCGTTCTGAGCCAGACTGCGTCACAGGCGACCTCATGCAAATGTCACGCGCTTTACGATCCCTGTCGGGGACATAACGTATTGTAACACAATTCTAACCGTTGCCCCGGCAACCGTTCACACGCCCAGCTCGCTGCGCAACTGGCGCTGGCGGGCGACAATGGTTGCCGCCAGCGTGTCGCGCGTCGCAGGCGGCAGAAAGGTTGCCTTGACGGCGGTGTGAGTCATAGCGCAGAGATCATCGGCGGTAAAGTGGAAGTGCTCAGTAATTCGCCGGAATTCATCGCTCAGGGTGGTATGGAAGAAGGTGGGATCATCTGAGTTGATCGTCACCGGCACGCCGGCATCGTAGAGGCGGCGCAGTGGGTGAGCCTGCCAGGAGGGCACCGCGCGGGTGCGCACATTGCTGCTAGGGCAGACATCGAGCGCGATGCCGCGCCTGGCGAGCGTAGCCATCAGTATCGGATCATCGACACTGCGAATGCCGTGCCCGACCCGGCTGACCTGCAACTCATCGATTGCGCCCCAAACACTGGCCGGGCCAACCACTTCGCCAGCGTGCGCCATGACCCCTAAGCCGGCAGCGCGCGCGGCGGCAAAGATGTCAGCAAATGCTTCCGGTGGATACCCGATCTCGTTGCCGCCAATCGACCATCCCACAACTCCCAGGGAACGACAGGCGATGGCCGTTTCGAGGATCGGCCAGGCCGCTTCCGGCCCATATTGGCGACCATAGTCGAGCACGAGACCGATCTGAGGGCCGCCGTGCCGGGCAGCCAGGGCAAATCCCTCGGCGACGCCGGCCAGCACTTCGCGCAGATCCAGCCCGCGTCGCGTGTGTTGCATCGGCGAGATCATCACCTCGGCGTAGATCACGTGTTGAGCAGCCAGATCCATGCCCAATTCGTAAGCCAGCAGCGCAAAATCTTCGCCGCGCACTACCGTTGCGGCCAGCGCCATAAACGTGTCAAGAAAGGCGTGAAAATCATCATACTCGAAGAGGGTGATCAGCTCTTGTTCCGTGTTCGCTGGGATCGGAACGCCATTGCGCTGGCTCAGGGCCAGAAACGTGCGCGGGGAAACTGCGCCTTCGAGGTGAAGGTGCAGTTCTACTTTAGGCATCCGGACAATGAATGTCTCAAGCTCCGGCGATAGCACGATCTGCTCCTGCTGGATGGAACTCTGCTCGCTATTGTAGCGTATATGGCAAGGAACATGCAATGTCTCCCGGCGGTGGCGTCCGTAGCAATCCCCTGCGTGAGCGGCAAAAACTGGCGCGTGAGGGACGGATTGCCGTGCCGCGCAGCACGGCTCGCAATGGCAGCGGAATGCAGACTCGCCCGCGTGTGTGGAGTCCCCCCCCAGACGAAAAAAGTCTCGCCCCTCTTATCGAGTAGAGGGGCGAGGCCGTTTGGTGCCAAGAGCCGGACTTGAACCGGCGACCCTCGCATTTTCAGTGCGATGCTCTACCAACTGAGCTATCTTGGCGCGCCAGCATTCACAATGGTGGGCGATGACGGGTTCGAACCGCCGACACCCTCGGTGTAAGCGAGGTGCTCTACCGCTGAGCTAATCGCCCTCACGTCTGGTGCCCAGGAAGGGACTTGAACCCTTACGAGCGTGGTTAGCTCACTAGGCCCTCAACCTAGCGCGTCTGCCAATTCCGCCACCTGGGCGCTCAACGCCCCGCTATTATACGAAATCGCGGCGAAGTTGTCAAATCTATTTTTCTCGCTTCGGCAAGCGAAAACCGAGCAGGCTGGGCCGCTCTACCGTGGGCATGGCATTGAAGTCGGCTTCACCTGGGCGCAGGTGCGGTTTACTCTCCAGCCAGGCGTCACGAGCGGCTTTGGCTTGCTGCAACATGCGCTCGATCGCCGCAACGTCGCCCAGCTCAATCTGCTCACGCGCAGTGACGAGAAAACGGATCATCTCATCGATCCAGCGTGTGAGGCCGCGGGGGTTCGTGAGCAGAATGTCGCGCTGCATCTGCGGATCACCTGAGGCCAGCCGGGAAACATCCCGAAAGCCGGTTGCCGCCAGCGGCGCCATCTCTTTCCATGCCGGCGTCGAGCTGGTCGTTGTCATCAATCCTACCGAGAGCAGCAACGGCAGGTGTGAAATGCCGGCGACGTAAGCATCGTGCTCTTCAGGGTCGATATAGTAAGGTTTGGCGCCTATCGTCTGCACCATAGCTTCAACCGTTGCGATTGCGGTCGGCGCGGTGGCGCTGGTAGCGGTCAGGCAATAGATGGCTTCCCTGAACAGATCGGGATCGGCTGCGCCCGGCCCCGATTGCTCGCGTCCGGCCATCGGGTGACCGCCGACGAAGGCGACGGTTGCTGGCAGCAGTTCGCTCGCCCAGCGGCAGACCTGCGCTTTCGTGCTGGCAACATCGGTGACGATGGTTCCGGTGGTGAGGATTGGCGCCAGCTCGGCGAACAGATCGCGCATCACGCGCACCGGTGTAGCGATCACGACGAGCTGAGCGTCGCGCGTGGCGTCGGCCAGCGCGCGCGCTTCGCGGTCGATGGCCAGTCGTCCGCGCGCTTCGCGCATCACCCGCGGATCGCGGTCAAATCCCACCACCTCAATCGCGCCAAGCGGCGACTCTTTTGGATCGGCATTGCGCAGTGCCATACCTAGCGATGTGCCGATCAGTCCCAAACCGATGATTGCAATCCGAATCATAACGACGCCTCAGTTCTTGCCTGCTCTGTTGTCGATCCGACTTACGACTCAACTCCAATCAGCGACAGGAAGATGATTTCAATCAACACAACAACCGTCATCAGCGCGATCAGCCTGATCGGGTCGAGCGCGCGCAGAGCGGCGAGCGCCAGCACAGCGGCGGCAACGAAGCCAACTTCATACGACTCGCGCCGCACCCGGCGCTGATCGAGCGCCCATGCGCGCAAGGCCAGCCAGCGCCGGCTCAGCGCGGCGATGATCGGTCTGGCAATCGCGGCGACGGTCAGGAACACCGCCAGGAGCATCAGGGTGTAGACCGGCGTATCTGGCGGGTCGAGCAGGGTTCCGGTCGGCGCGGGCACGATGGCCAGCGCGACCAGGAACAGCCAGCTCCCCAGCGTGCCTTCGATAGTCAGGCCAACAAGATCAAATTGGCGCTCCAACGGCCAGAAGGTCAAGACGCCGGTGAGCAGGGCCACGCTGTGGAAGAAGAGATGGAGCGGCGAAAGCAGGTTTGGCCCGCGCGCAAGATCGCTACTGACCAGCATGCCGATCAGGAACACCCACCCTGCGCTGGCCAGACCAGTGCTGATCGGTATCCAGCGAGGACGCCCGGTTGACTCGACGTTAGACATCGGCAGACTCCGGCCAGTGGACGCGGGCGAGGCGCTGGCGCAGCCAGTGATCGGCCAGCACCAGCGCGAGCATCGCTTCAGCGACCGGCACCAGGCGCGGCAGCACTGTTGGATCGTGGCGCCCATGCACTTCGATCGTCACCGGATTGCCGGCGCGGTCTACCGTTTGTTGCGGGCGCGCAATGCTGGCGGGCGGCTTGGCTGCCAGCCGCACGACAATCTCTTCGCCGGTTGAGATGCCGCCCAGCATTCCGCCGTGATGGTTCGAGGCCGTGCCGATCGTGCCGTCGGCGCGTCGAATGAACGGATCGTTATTCTGCGAGCCGCGCAGCATCGCCACGCCAAACCCTTCGCCTATCTCCACCCCTTTGATCGCCGGGATAGAAAACATCGCTTTGCCGATGTCGGCCTGCAACTTATCGAAGACCGGTTCGCCGAGGCCGGGCGGCACGCCACGCGCGCGCACTTCGACGATGCCGCCCAGCGAGTCGAGTTCGCGCCGGGCCTGATCGACTCGTTCCACCATGAGTGCTGCTACTCGCGCATCAGGACAACGCATGATGTTTCGCTCGATCTCATCCTCATCAAACACTTCGGCGCGCAGTTCGGCCAGTTGCAGGGTGTAACCAACAATTCGCACCCCGATCGTTGCCAGCAGCCGGCGGGCAATTGCGCCGCCGGCCACGCGCCCGATCGTCTCGCGGGCCGATGACCGACCGCCGCCGCGCCAGTCGCGAAAGCCATATTTGGCATCCCAGGTGAAATCGGCGTGACCAGGTCGGTAGCTCTCTTTGATATTCTCGTAGTGGTGCGATTTGGCATCGGTGTTGTAGACAACCATCGTGATCGGGGCGCCGGTCGTGCGTCCTTCAAACACGCCAGAGAGGATCTGCACTTCATCGGCTTCACGGCGTTGTGAGCTGACCCGACTCTGACCGACGCGGCGTCGGTCAAGTTCGCGCTGAATATCAGCCACATCGAGCGGCAAGCCTGCCGGACAGCCATCGACGGTGCAACCAACAGCAGGGCCGTGCGATTCACCCCAGGTGGTGAGACGAAAGACCTGACCAAACGTATTTCCGGGCATGCCCACACTCCAGCAATCAAACCCATCTGCGCTAGGCGCGGCGCATAATCTCTTTGCCCCAGGCGCCTGCTTTCCATTCAGTCCATACGCGATCGTACACCGCTTTGACCTCGCCGGCAATCCGGTTCCAGGTGTAATACGCGCGGGCCAGCGCAGATCCGCGCGCGGCGCGCAGGCGCGACTCTGCCGGATGGCGGAGGCTGGTCACGAGCGCTTGCGCCAGCGCGTAAGCATCGCCGGCGGGCACGACCAGCCCGTTCAGCTCGTGCTGGACGACTTCGGCCAGCCCGCCAGCGTCTGACACGATCACCGGACAGCCGGCGGCAAAGGCTTCGAGCGCAACAATGCCGAACGGTTCGTACAGTGAGGGGAAGACCGCCACGTCAGCGACGGCGTATAGCCGGTTACGGTCTTCATCGCTGATGAAACCGAGAAACTCAATCGGCGTCTCGATAGTAGCGGCGCGCGCCCTGATCTCATCGAAGGCGCTGCCGGTGCCGGCAATGACCAGCCGGGCTGGGAGTTCGGCGACAACACGCGGCCAGGCATCGATCAGGACGTGGATACCTTTTTCGTACACGATCCGGCCAACAAAGATGACCAGGGCTTCGTCATCGGCGGCAAAACGGCGTCGGAAAGCAACCCAGTCGGCAGGAGTCTCGAATGGTTGCGGCGGCAGGTGAACACCATTGGAGATAACATCGATCTTGTCAGCGGGGGTGGTAAAGTAGTCGCGGATCTGCCGTGCCATGAAATGCGAGCAGACGATCACGCGCCATGCCTCATACGTCAGGCGCCATTCCAGATCGTTGATCCGTTGAGATTGCCAGCCATTCACTTCGCCGCGTCCGCGGCCACGTTCGGTTGCGTGGATGGTGGCAATCAGCGGAACGCGCCAGTGATGTTTCAGCGCGATCCCGGCCTCAGCCGTCAGCCAGTCGTGGACGTGGATGAGGTCTGGTCGCCCGCCAGGGAAAAGCGCATGCGCGGCGTGTTCGAGCTGGCGACCGGCGTGATGCACGAAGCCGGGAAAATCATCGGTGTCAAGCGTGGGGATCGCGACGCGGCACACGTGAACACCGGCGCGATGCTCCAGACTCTCGCCGCCGCGCAATTGCGGGGTGAGCACAGTGACCGTCACCCCATGTTCGGCAAGCGCCGGCGCGAGATCGGCAACGTGGCGTCCCAATCCACCAACGATATGAGGGGGATACTCCCATGACACCTGAAGCACATGCATGACAGAGATTATAGCACGGATTGTTATGAAACCGGCAGATAAGCAACCACAAAGGCACGCAGTTCACAAAGGTCGCACTGATAGTTCTTCGATCCTGTTTGTTCTCTCCGGCAATCCTTCAATCTTTCCCGGTCATCAGCGGCAACCTATTCTCTTAGCGGCCTCACGGCAGTATGGCGAAAGAAAGGAGCTAGACTCTCGTATTGCTTTTGGTGAGCATTTGTGTCTCGTAGCGCTTGTGATGGCAGTGGAACAGCATATCATCATCGGCAACGGCGATGCCTTGAACCGCTCTGCGATGACTGACCACACTCGCGCGCGCTCAGACATTGCCCTGACGCCTATGCCAGCGCCTGAGCGCGCGCCATCACAAATTTCAGGTAGCGTCCTTCGGGAAAGCCCGCCGGAACCGGGTGATCAAGCGGATGACCAGCCTCGTGGATGATCTGAAGGCGACGATGAACCTGAGCGGCTGCCTCGCCGAGGATCGTCCGAAACTGTTCCGGCCCGATCTGAGCGGTGCAACTGGCGCTCACCAGCAGCCCGCCGGGGGCGACGCAGCGCAAACCCAGCGCATTCAGGCGCGTGTACGCGCGTGCGGCGGCATGCTGACTGGCGCGCGTGCGGGCAAAACTTGGCGGATCAAGAATGACGATGTCGAAGGTGCGACCGCTTTTGGCATACCGGTCAAGCAGCGCGAAGCAATCTTCGGTCTCGAAGCGATGGCGCTCGGCAGGGAGGCGATTGAGCGCGATGTTGGCGGCGGTCGCTTCGGCCAGACCGCGACCAACATCGCAACTGATCACTTCGGCAGCGCCGCCGCGCAACGCATAGATCGAAAACCCGCCCGTGTAGGCAAAACAGTTCAACACGCGCATCCCGCCAGCAAATGCCTCCAGTGTCCGCCGGTTATCGCGCTGGTCGAGGAACAGCCCGGTCTTCTGCCCATAGAGCATATCAACCTGGAAAAACAACCCTTGTTCCTGCACGACCAGATCGCGCGGCGGCAGTTCGCCCCAGAGCAAGATCGGTTCGGCCTGCGCGGTATCATCATCGGCAGGGCGTGGTCGCTGCACAATACCGCGCAATTCGGGATCAACCGCGCGCAGCGCAGCCGTGACGGCAGGCACGATCGCCTGTACGCTTTCGGCGTAGGTCTGGAGCGCGGCGTAGTCACCGTAGCGATCAACGACCAGGCCAGGCAAACCATCGCCCTCGCCGTAGATCCAGCGATAGGCGTTGGTGTGCCCAGATAGACGCAGCGGGGCGCGCAACTCCCATGCTTCCCATACCCGCTCGCGAAACCAGGCATAATCGGGCATAGCATGGCGGCTGAAGATTCGTAGCCCAATCGGACTCTGCGCATCGTACAGGCCATAGACGGTGAGGCCGCCGCAGCGGGCGCGCACCCACTGACCGGAGCGGAGACGTTCTCCGCCGATCAGGTGGTTGCGGTAGACCCATGGGTGCCCTTGTTGGAGGCGGGAGCGCAGAGATGGGTCGATGGCGATGTCGGCAAGAGCTGGCATAGACAGGCTATATGCATAAGCAGATGGCGAGCGTGGTCAGCGCCATCTGCGCCGAAGTTGCAGCGTCTAGATGGTCGCGCCGCCGGGCACGAAGCCATCGGCAGGGAACGCTGCTGCCGATGCGCGCGGGCGGATTGCCACATTGCGACCAATACAGGCTCCCGCCGGAATGGTTGCCTTTAGTCCCACAATCGTCAGGCCGGTGTTGAGCCGTTCGGGAGCAAGCGCATTGGGCACATTGTCATCGCCCTCGCCGACGCGCGCCCCTTCGCCGACGCACACCCCCTCGTCGATAATGCAACGGTCGAGCACTGCGCCGGCTTCAATGGTTGCATCACCCATCACGATCGAATCGCGCACGATCGCACCCGGCGCGACCACCACGCCTGGCGAGAGCACCGAGCCGATCACGGTGCCATACACCCGGCAACCATCACTCAACAGGCTATTCTCGACCCGCGCCTGCACCCCGATCTCGGCGCCCGGTCGGTCGGAACTCACGGTGTGAATGACCCACTCTGGATCGTAGAGATCAAGAGCCGGAGTCTCGGCCAGCAGCGACAGATTGGCTTCGTAGTAGGCCTGTACCGTGCCGACATCAGCCCAGTAGCCCTGAAAATTGTAGGCGTAGGCCCGCGCACTGGTCACAATCTGCGGCAACAGATGGCGACCAAAATCAACCGCATCAGTTGAGCGGAGCAGGTTAATCAGGTAGCTTTTGCGAAAGACATAGATGCCCATTGAGGCGAGATTGGATGCTGCCCGGCGCGGTTTTTCGACGAAGCGATCGATGCGGCCATCAGTGCCCACAGAAACAATGCCGTAGCGATGAGCGTCGTGCGGGCTGACGCTGCGCACGGCCATCGTTATATCGGCGTCACGCTCCTCGTGGAGTTCGAGCAGCGGGCGATAATCCATCTTGTAGATGTGATCGCCGGCCAGCAACAACACCGCATCGACGGGCTGATCTTCGACCAGATCGAGATTGTAGCGCACTGCGTCTGCTGTGCCGCGTTGCCAGCCGCCGCCATCGGGGGTAGGCGACGGATGGAGCAGGCGCAAACCGCCCTGGGCGCGGTCGAGATCCCACGGACGGCCCACGCCCAAATGGGCGTGCAGTGAGCGCGGGCGATACTGGGTCAGCACAGCAACATTGTACAGACCCGAATTGACGCAATTCGAGAGCGCAAAATCGATAATGCGGTATTTGCCGCCGAACGGCACTGCGGCCTCAGTGCGTTCAGCGGTGAGCACGCTCAGCGCCGGCGAATCGCCGCCAGCGAGGATCATCACGAGAGTGCGCAACATACAGGCTCCATCTCAAATGGTCTCGCCAGAGGGCACATCTCCGGCGGGAAAATCTTCAGGATTGCGGTCAGCGTTGATCACCACATTCCGCCCGATGCTGATTCCGGCGGGAATGTGGGCCGATTTGCCGACGACAGTTACTCCACTGTTGATCTTATCGGGTTGTTTGCGGTTGGGGATCGTCAGATCGTCACCGCAACCGAGCCGTGCGCCAGCGCCAACCACGACGTGTTTATCGACAATCACCCGATCGAGCACAGCGCCCGGTCCGATCCAGGTGTCGTTCATCACCACGCTGTCGCGCACAATCGCGCCCGGCGAGACATACACTCCCGGCGAAAGCACCGAATGCGTCACCGTGCCGCGAATCGTGCAACCGTTGCAGACAATCGACTGAGTGATGCGCGCCTGTGGCCCGATCTTGGCCGGTGGTCGTTCTTCGCTGCGCGTGCGGATCAACCAGTTGGGATCGAAGAGATCAAACGCGCGGTTTGGGTCAAGCAACTCCATGCTTGTTTCCCAGTACGACTGAATCGTCCCGACATCAACCCAATAGCCTTTGAAGCGGTGCGCGAAGACCCGATCTTCGGCGACCATGGCCGGAATAACATCCTTGCCGAAATCGATGCGCGGCTTTTCCGGCCCGCCTTCGCTCAGGCGCTTGATCAGCACATCGGCGTGAAACACGTAGATGCCCATCGAGGCCAGATTGCCTTTGTCGCGCGCCTTGGGTTTTTCGGTGAATTCGATGATCCGGTCGTCAGCGTCAGTGGTCATGATCCCGAAGCGGTCTGTTTCTTCGAGCGGCACTTCCATAACCGCAACGGTCAAATCGGCCCGCTTGCGCAGATGGGTGTCGATGATGTCGTTGTAGTTCATCTTGTAGATGTGATCACCCGACAACACCAGCACCAGATCGGCGCGTCGCTCCTGAATGTAGTTGATATTCTGGTAGATTGCATCGGCAGTGCCCCGATACCACGACTCATCGCGCCGCCCTTGATAAGGTTGGAGCAAGCGCACTCCGCCGCGCGCGCGGTCGAGATCCCAGGGCTTGCCGATCCCGATATGCTCGTTGAGTGAATGGGGCCGGTATTGCGTTAGCACGGCGACATCGAAGATGCCGGAATTGACGCAGTTTGAGAGCGTAAAATCAATAATCCGAAACTTGCCGGCGAAGGGCACCGATGGTTTAGCGCGCTTTTCGGAAAGGACGCTGAGCCGGGTGCCTTCGCCGCCTGCCATAATCATCGCTACAATGCGCATACGTTTCCCTGCCACAAGATGCTGACAATCTGGCTGCGCCCTTGATTGTAATCGCAAGCGGGTAATCGCGCAACGCGCAGCGCGGTTGGGTTTACCCGGCACGATAACGAACGATCGCGGGAATGATTGCGTCACAAAGGCGCGAAGTTCACAACGATCACGTAAAGACGATCGCGCTGCCACGGTGGCGATGTTCGCATACGCCCTACAATGTCGCCCCGTCGCTGCGCAACCACGGCAGTGATGATCGATAACTGTGCCCATGCCGTTGCCGTGCTTGCGAAATCGCGCGCGAGCGATGGCAGGCTGAGTTGCGCAATCATTGCTCAACATGCCAGCAGGATGCGCTAGACAAACCAATTCAGCCTGCTATGATACAGCTACCAGCAGACTGCTGTGCCGAGGTTCGCAACGATGGTTCTCTACCCTTCATATCCTTCCTTAGTCAATCGCAAACGACTGGATGGTCGGGTTGTGCGGTTGTTGGCACAGGAACGCTGTTGCTGGTGGCGCTGCGCTGTTGTGGATTGCTCGGATTGAGCGGCTGGCGTTTCGTGGCCGATTTGATGGGCGAACGGTGGGCGCTTGAGCAGATGGCGATCACATGTATGAATGCCGGGTTACGCAGAGATAGCGATGCCGCGCTGGCCTGGGTCGCTGATAATGCGCGCAGCGCCATCTTGCGTCGCAAGCCTGACCAGCTCTTTGCCGATCGTGATCTGTTTCGCCCGGTGAGCAGCCTTTCCCTGAGCAGTTTTCATCTGAGCAGCTATCAGGAAGGCATAAATGCCGAGATCAGTACAGCGGTGGTGGAATGGCGCGCGCTTTTTCAGCCCGCCTGGCGAAAGAGCACGATTAATGGCGTCTGATCCAGAGTGATGTTTGCTGAGCCATGGCGAGGCGACGGCCCATCCTGGATCATGATGCCATTCAGCATAGAAGAGTAGGAGGCGTGCCATGATTCGTGTCATCCTTGTCCCCCTCGATGGCTCTCCGTCTGGTGAACAGGCGCTGGCGGCGGCTGCCCGGTTGGCGCGGACGCAGGGCGCAACGGTGCATCTGGTTCATGTGCATTACCCAAATGCGCTGAACCCGATCGTGATTGAGACCTTGCCGGTGATCGATGCCGAGTTGCGCTCGCTGGCCGCCGAACATGAGCGCGTCTACCTTGAACAGATCGCTGCGGCGCCAGTGTTGCAGGGCATTGCTACGATTTGCGCGCGGCTGGAGGGGCCAGTTGCCGAGACCCTGGCGAACTATGCGCAGACCATTCATGCCGATCTGATCGTGATGACGACCCACGGCTGGAGCGGCTTTGAGCATTTCTGGCTGGGGAGCGTTGCCGAGTCGCTCTTGCGCCTGACCCACGTTCCGCTCTGGTTGATGCGAACGGGTGAATCGGCAGCGCGCGCTGCGCAGCCGTTGCAACAGATTCTGGTGCCGCTCGATGGTTCACCGCTATCCGAACGAGTCTTGCCGAAAGCGCGCGCGCTGGCCGCCATTGATGGCGCGCGGTTGATTCTGGCGCGCGTCGTGGCGCGGCGAACAGAACAGGCCAGGTCTGACGACGAATTGCGCGAGGCGGAAGCCTATTTACAGCGCCATGCCGCCAGTCTCAGCGCTGAAGGAATTGCTGCTGATGTGGCCGTGAGTATTGCCGGTCAGCCCGCGCGCGCCTTGCTCGATCTGAGCCGCGAATTGCAGGTTGACGCTATCGCGCTGGCAACTCGCGGTCAGAGCGGCTGGCAGCGCATGTTCGTCGGCAGTACCGCTGATAAGCTGATCCGGGCCAGCCCGATCCCGGTGCTGGCAGTCTGGCCGTAAAAGCGATCAGGCGCTCGATTGATCTGCGGGCAGGTGAATGACCGGATCACCTGTCCGCACTTCACCTTCACTGATCACCCGCGCATAGAGCCGACTCCATCCCGGATAGAGCCGCTGGCTGATCCGGCTAAACCAGCCCCGTTGAAACGAAGCCGCGATGGTATTGCACGGCGCCGCATAACCGGTAATCTCCAGCTCGACCCATGATCCAATCAACAACCGATCACCGATAGCGAGCCGATCCCAATCGAGGCCGCTGATGGTCAGGTTTTCGCCCGTCGTGCCGGCAGCAATCGGGTGACCTTCGGCCTGGAGCGCGGCAATCTTCTCGGCAGAGTAGAGCGAGACGGCGCGCAGCGGGCCGCCGTGATGATCGCGATCACGCTGATAGTCACCGCGCACGCCATTGATCGTAATCTCGGCAACAGGCACCGGCTGCTTGGGCACCCCACCTGCTGGATTGACATTGATCTGGATGATGCGGGCATTGCTGCTCATTGCTTCCCTTCCTCGGTGGCAAAGCGATTGTTGTGGACATGATAGCAGAACTGATACCAACTTTAGGTGTCCAATCATTTTCAGATCAGCGCGCGGCGCTTCCCGCGCGCCCGTGCCATCCTGCTGGCTGGTCAGGAGCGTGTGGCGCCGTCCCGATCCGTGTCATTGCGCGGGCGCGTCAGCGCCCGCAGCACTCCCCCGCGTCAGCGGGAAGCGCTCCGCAGCGCCCGCTGCTGCTCCGCTCTCCCGGCGAGAGCGGGGCGGGAGTGAGGGCGCGCAGGCGATGGCCACGCCACCGCCATCCCGTTTTACCAGCGTTCGGCGCGTTCTCCGCTCTGCCCCAGCAACCGCTCTCCGGAGCGCTCTCGCCGCATCCTGCGCACTGCGGCAGCGTTGACGTGGCTGGCCCGATACGTGACAATCTATCTAAAGTCGGTATGATGGGGGCGAGCAGGTCAAGGTGACGAGAGCAATTGCCGCGGCATTACGCTCGACGATCGAGTATTGTTGGGCCGTGGGACTCAAGAGCGAGCTTGTTCCAGTGTGCCTGAGCAGAAGAATATGACCCTGCCCTGGGATGAAATCGCAGTGACGCAGGGCGGCGTTGACTGTCTTGTTATGCCTTCTCGGACAGCGCCCATCTCCACCGTAACTTTTGTTGCCACCAAACGACAAGGTAGATGGAGTGCAGCTTTGCTCGGAGGTGAGCCACGATCGGGATGATGACGGATGGGACGACCGAGACCATGATCGCCGTAAGGATCGTAACCCAACCACAGCCGCTTCAACAGCCGCCGCCGATCGCCACGCCCGCGCCGCCTGACGACGATGACGACGACGATGATGATGACAACGACGATGATGACTGATAGCGCACACTACCCCATCACCCTGAGCTAATATCTGTCAGCCAGCGCTGATAAGCGGCCCCCGCAGGAGCGAACAAGATCGCTCCTGCGGTTTTTCATGACCAGCCGAGTCAGCGTGGTGATTTTGCAAGAAATTATTTGTTTCCGAAAGTAAATCCACATTTGTGAACGACCTTTTTGCTATGATAGTCACGACGGAGTGTTGCTGTACTGGCAACACTGCGCGGGCACACTCCGGCCATCGAGCTGTTCATTACTGTAGTACCCGGAGGGAACTGATGTTTGGCACCAAACGAGAAAAGCAGCAGCGATTGCAGCGCTACGCGCAGGTACTGGCCGAAGCCGGCCCCTTGACCGCCGCCGAACTGGCGTATCGTCTCGGCGTGCCGCGTTCAACGGTGATCCGCGATTTGCCGTTGCTCGAGGAGCAAGGGTTGCTCCTGGCCGAGGATCAGGCTGGACGCCTGCACCTGTTCCGGAATTCGTGGTGAAATGTGCAGGCTATGTGCAGATTCCTGAACCGGCTGTTGCCATTTTTGGCAAGGGTGTGTGCTATAACGAGCAGCAGACGAAGATGACTCCACTCGCATTTGGGACAGGAAGGCAAGCGAGGCATCTATGTCACGGTTGGAACGACTGGTTGGGATCGATGCGCTGATCCGTAGCGGCTCGTATCCTTCGGTGGCCGACTTCTGTCGACGTTTTGAGATGAAAGAGCGGACGATTTACGACGATCTGGCCTATCTGCGAGATCGGGTGGGCGCGCCGCTGGCGTACAGTCGCAAGAGAGGCGGCTACTACTATCGCGATCCAGCCTGGACGTTGCCCATCTTGCAGGTGAGCGAGGGTGAGTTGTTTTCATTTCTTATCGGCATCGAGCTGAGCAAGCGCTATCTTGGCACATCGTTTGCTGCGCCGTTGCGCGACTTGCTCCAGCGTATGGAGCGCTACTTCACCAACCAGGTGAATGTCGATGGCGCTGATGTGCTCGCCCACGTGACCTTTCAGCCGGGCGCGATTGCGACCGTCGATCCAGACCTGTTTCGGGTTGTCGAAGAGTGTGTCCGTGAGTGTTACCCGCTGGAAATTACGTACTTCACGGCCAGTCGTCAGGAGTATTCGCAACGGGTGATCGAGCCGTACCATCTCTTTTTCGCTGGCGGCGATCTGCAGGTGATTGCGTTTGACCATCTGCGTCAGGCGATTCGCCAGTTTGCGCTCTACCGCATTCAGCGCTGGAAGGTGGATCGTCAGCGCCGGTTCACGCGCGATCCATCGTTCGATCCGGCGACCTATCTGCGCAACGGCTTTCTGGCTGAAGGCGGCATGCAGCCGGTGATGGTTGCGATTGCGTTTGACCGCGCCCAGGCGCCGTACATTCGCGAGCGCTGCTGGCATCCTACCCAGCAGATCGAAGCACAGCCCGATGGCGGCCTTATCCTGCGCTTTCACAGCGCGGCGCTTGGCGCCATCAGCCGCTGGGTGCTGGGGTATGGCTCTCACGCGCGCGTGCTCGCGCCGCCGGAGCTGGCGGAGATGGTAGCTGCCGAATTGCGCGCGGCAGCGGCCAATTACTCGTAGACTGCGGACATAGTGCAGTCTCGATTGCTACAATTGATGCCGAACCGTGATTATTCTGTGAGCGAGGGTCTATGGCACAGCGCATCAGTTATACCGGTCACCCGTTTATTGATGTTGGCCTGGCGACGATGACTGCATTCGCGGGGAAGCGACGATTTGCCGATCTCGATGAAGGCGATCTGCAACGGGTTGCCGACTACATCGAGACCAACTACGTTCGGCAGCCATTGCGCAGCTTTTTGACGATGGCCTTCACCAGCAACGCCTGGTTTGCTCAATCGGCGTTCAACCCCGATCGGCCTGGTCTGCCGCCTGACAAGCAAGCGGAAGCCCGGCAAAAACGACAGTACTGGGCTGATCGTCATCTGCGGCAGTGGGCGCAGAGTGCCAACGCGCTGGAGACGTGCTTGTTTACCGGTCTGCCGGCAGCGGGGCTGGAGTTGTCGGGCAAATTGCAGCCGGGCCGGATTGGGCGGGCGCAGATGCCGCTGCTACAGGGCGACGACGCGATCAACTTCTTCATCGATGGCGATCCGGGCTTGCCGATGGCGGCAGAGGCCATTCTGGCGCTGCAAGCGATGCCGTTGGGTTGCGCCAAAGTTGGCGGCGGCTTGCTGGCGGTGCATTGCGACGACGAGGAATTGACCATTGCCTTTGCGCGCCGGTTTCTTGATCACAACCTGAACGATGTGGCGAAGGCGCAGGCCGCCGGCGAAGAGAAGCTGCCCGGTTCGCCGCGCAGCCTGAAGACGTTGCTGGTCGAAACGCTCTCCGACCTGATCCGGGTTCAGCAGCGGGCAGAGGCGCGTCGCGGGCGACGGCCAACGGTCACCGCCTATTACTTTAATAACGGACAATCGCCGTCGCTCGACATCTACCATCTCCCGTTGCAGATTACCGGGTTTCTGCTCGCGGTGTCCACCCCGGCATATCGCTCGATCTGGAACGAGCTGGTGGCGCGAAGCTGGCAGCGAACGGCGACGACGGCAAAGCGGGGCAAAGCGGCGGAGCCGATCGAACCGCGCATCAACTATCTCTACGAAGATCTCTTTACGCTGCCGGCGCAGGCGGCGCGGTTCGCGCGCACCTATTTTCTGCGTATCCCCGATCTGCGCCGATCCACTGAGGATCCGCGGCGCGACTATTCGCCGCGCCGAGAAGTCGAACTCGTTTCGTGGCTGTTGGTTGAATTATTTGTGCAGGAGGTATTGCTCATGACCGATTCGCGAGTGACGATCTTAAAAGAGCTGGGTGACAAACTGGCCGATTATACCCGGCATCAGGGCGGCAAGCGCTTCTTCCGCAATTTCTTCACCGTGCAACGCAGCGATCACTTTCTGGCGCTGCTCAACAAGACCAACATCGACTATACCCGCTATAAGCGCGGCGCCGAGACGCTGTTCGATCTCGATAGCTTCCTGACCCTCTTCATGGAGGGCGATGAGATGCTGCGCAGCGATTGGCGGCTGATGCGTGATCTGGTGCTTATTCGGATGATCGAGCAGTTGCGCGACTGGATTGCCGCTAACGCTGATGCCGTGCCGAGTGAAGAGGAAGTGATCGAGAGCGCCTGACCGCGCTATCACTGTTTTGCAAGCGTAAACCGTTTTTGTAGCTCAGGAGGAATGAACACTATGGCATTCGTCACCGGACTCTTCTTGATCGATGCGCCAGCCTCTGCGCTTAACAACCTGGGATCGATCCCCGGCGAGCGTGAAGACAACACCGTCGGCGTCAAGGTTATCGCGACCAAGGCCGGTCGCTTTCCGTATGTCTCGGCGCAGGCATTTCGCTACTGGTTGCGCGCGACGCTCGAACGACAGGTGCCGGAATGGCGCGCGTCGCCAATCTTCCGCGAAGAGAAGATTGCCTATACCGACGCCAATCCAATTCTGTACTGGGATGATGACATCTTCGGGTACATGCGCGCGCCGGGCAAGTCGGACACGGCGAAAAAGAGCCGCGAACAGATGACAATGCTCGACGATGCGACGCCGGTGAAAGATACGATCACGCGGGCTTCGCCGCTGCGGGTGAGCACGCTGGTCTCGATTGCGCCGGTCGATCCGACCAATGATTTCGGAGTCATGTCGCGGCACGAAGGCAATCCGGTGCCGCACGAGCATCAGTTCTACCGCGCGACGCTCAAAGGTCTCTTTTCGCTCGATCTGTGGGCCTGCGGCACGTTTTCCTACCGCAACCGCACTGGTTTCCGCAACCTTGATGATGTTCGCCAGGCCCTGATCGCCGATTATCCTGGCGCCGAGCATCTGGAGGCCGAAAAGTCGTATCGCCTGCCCAAAGCCGAGCGGCTGGCGCGGATCAAGGCCCTCTTTACCGGCATGGCCCATCTGGAAGGCGGCGCCAAGCAAACGCTGCACTACACCGATGTCAGCCCGGCGCTGGTCTGTTTTGCCGTTACCAAAGGCGGCAACCACATCTTCCACCATGTGGTAGGCGCCAATCGAGCGGGACTGCCTGAAGTCAAGATCGAGGCATTGCGCGAAGCGCTGCGCGTGTTTGCCGATGGCATTCTCTCGCCGGTCTATGTGGGATGGGTGAAGGGGTATCTCGACGATGCGCGCGCGGCATTTGAGCAATTTGTTGTCGAGCACAATGCCAGCGCCGACGCGCAGGGCCTGCCTCGCATCGAGCTGAGCCACCCGCGCGAGGCGTTTTTGGCCTTTGTGGACGCATGCGATCGGCATCCAGCCTGGCTGGATTAGGCCAACCGTCTGGTGGCGCGCAACAGGCACGCGCGTCACCAGGGCTGAACCATCGTTGTAGGATGCAGTCAGATGGACAATTGCGGCAACCATCTGCCAGATCGCTGGAATCAATCGTGACAGGAGCTGGAGCAATCGATGCAAGCGCTCAAAATTGTGCTGGAAGGAGTGACAACCTCCTTCCGCTATCCACACTTTATGCTGGGGCGGCAACCGAGTTTTCCGTTGCCGCCGCCAGCCACCATCTACGGCCACGTTTGCAGCGCACTCGGCGAGTGGGTTGATCCAGAGGGCGTGATGTTCGCTTACCATTTTACCGTCGCCGGCGAAGGGCACGATCTTGAACACATTCACGTCCTGTCGGCGGCGGGCGGAAAATTGCCCGGCGGCGAACCGAAAGTGCTGGAAGGAAATGTCAATCCCTTTCAGCGCCATCTGCTGCTCTTCCCCCGCCTCACGCTCTACCTCAACCGGCCCGACTGGATCGACGCCTTTCGTCACCCGCGCTATCCGGTCGTCTTAGGGCGGTCGCAGGATCTGGCTGCTTACACCCACATCGAGGTGATCGAGCTGCGTCAGACGGAACAGGTCTATTTCGAGCATACGATCCTGCCATTTGCCATGGCAGCGCAGGCGCCGGCGGGCGTGGTCACCTTGATGCCGCGCTGGCTCGACTACCGAAACCGTCGTCGCCCAACCTTTGCCCGCTACCTGATGCTGACCGAGCGGGTGTTGAGCGAGACGTTCCTGCGGTTTGATGCGGCGCAGCCGCGCTACTGGAGCGATCCGACTGCGCCGATGGTCAATGGCGTGCCGTTGGGATTGTGGTTCCATACGTTCACAGGAGCTGATGATGAAGCCTTCGCCATGGCCTGATCAAATCAATCATCTGCTGGCCAAGAGCGTCACGCATGGCGGCGAAACTCTGGCGGCGCACACCTGGGATGTGCTCTGTCGGCTGGCCGATCTCTACCGCCTGCGGCCACAGCTCGCCGCTGGCTCGCGTCTCTGGCATTGCCTCTACTGGGCAGCCTTCCTGCACGATTTCGGCAAAGCGGCGCGCGGTTTCCAACGACGGTTGCGGGGCGGGCCAGCGTGGCCGCACCGCCACGAAGTGCTCTCGCTGGCGTTTGTCGATGCAGTTGCGCATGGCTTTAGCGCAGCCGAGCAGCGCTGGCTGGCAGCGGCAATTGTCGCGCACCACCGCGACGAGCCGGAGATCGCCGAGATGTATCCCATTCGGCCTGATCCGCTGGCCGACCTGTGCGCCGAGCTTGATCAACAAACCGTCGGCCTGCTCGCCGAATGGCTGGCCGACTGCGCCAATCCGTGGCGCGATCACCTGGGATTGGCCAATGTGGTTGATCCGATCACCCCGCGACCGGTCGCAGTCACTGCCGTCCGCCTCCGCTACTGGTTAAACACCTACCACAATTGGGTTGATGAGCTGGCCAGCGAGTCGGCGGCGGTGCGTCTGCCCGGCATCCTACTGCGCGGGCTGATCACTACTGCCGACCACATGGCCTCGGCTCATCTGCATCGCCTTCCCGCGCCGCCTGCCGAGTCGTGGCTGGCGCTGGCGGCGCGTCTTGGCCTGCCGGAACAGCAGCTTTATGATCATCAGCGTCAGAGCGCGGCCTGCCACGGACAGTCAGCCTTGCTGATGGCGCCAACCGGCAGCGGCAAAACCGAAGCGGCGCTGGCCTGGGCGCTCGGCGATGGCGCGCAGCCGCCGCCGCGCATCTTCTACACCCTGCCCTACCAGGCCAGCATGAACGCTATGTACGATCGGTTACGCAGCAGTTTCGGCGATCATGCTGTTGGGTTGCAACACGGGCGCGCGGCGCAGGCGCTTTACGCGCGCTTCCGTGACGGCGAGGAATGGTCGGCGACAGCGATGCGCCGGGTATTCTGGGAAAAGAACCTCAACGTTCTTCACGCCCGTCCGCTCAAGGTGCTCAGCCCGTACCAGTTGCTCAAAGCGCTCTTCCAACTGCGCGGTTTTGAGGCTATGTTGACCGACTATGCCCATGCTGTCTTCATCTTCGATGAAATCCATGCTTACGAACCAGAGCGGCTGGCGCTGATGACCGGTCTGATGCGTTATCTGCGCGAGCGCTTTGCAGCCCGGTTTTTTGTCATGTCGGCCACCTTCCCGCAGCTTATCCGCGACCGGCTACGCGCGGCGCTGGGCGATGTTCCGCTGCTCAGCGCCACGCCGGAACTGTTTACCCGTTTTCGCCGGCATCGATTGCAGTTACGGGATGGCGAACTGACTGACCCGTCAACGATTGCCGAAATCGTAGCCCAGGTGCGCGCTGGCAGACAGGTGCTGGTCTGTGCCAACACGGTCGCCCGCGCCCAGACCCTGCGCGATGGGCTGCGCCTGGCCGGGTTGACCGATGAACAACTACTGTTGCTTCACAGTCGCTTCGTCTATCGCGATCGCAATCGACTTGAGCAGCGCATCACCGCCGCCTGCGGCAAAGATGCAGCGCAGCGTCCGCCGCTGGCGTTGGTAGCGACGCAGGTTGTTGAAGTAAGCCTCGACATCGATTTGGATACTGTCTACACCGATCCGGCGCCGCTCGAAGCGCTCTTACAGCGCTTTGGCCGCGTGAATCGTCGGGGTCAGAAAGGGATCTGTCCGGTCAACGTCTTTCGCCTGCCTGCCGATGGGCAAGGCGTTTACGGGCGCGACCGCGATCCGGAGCGTTGCGGCCACATTGTGCGCGTTACGCTGGCTGAACTCGAACAGCGCAACGGCCAGGAGATTGACGAAGCCGCGATCAATCAGTGGATCGACCGTATCTACGCCGATCCATTGTTGCAGCAGCAATGGACTGACGCCTACCAGCGGATGGCGCAGCACGTTGAGCTGATCATCAACGGTCTCTGTCCCTTCCGCAGCGATGACCAGCGCGAAGACGAATTCGAGCAGATGTTCGATGGGGTTGAGGTTGTGCCGCAATGCTTCGAGCGTGACTATGTTGATCAGATCGTCAACGAACGTTACCTTGAGGCAAGCGACTATCTGGTCAGCATCAGCAAGCAGCGTTTCGCCATCCTGCGCAGCCAGGGTAACGTGCGACCGGCGGAAGAGATCAGTCAACGTCGGGTCTGGGTGGCGCAACTTCCCTACGACGAGCGCAACGGTCTCTCATTTGGCGACATGGTGATCGATCCCGATTGGAGTTAACCATGAATCTAACAGTGCATCATCTCCTCTTCACTGCTGCCGCAGCTACGCCGGTGTTCTTGTCAGCGCAGAGCGGTCCGGCGGTGCGCGGCGCAATCACAAACGCGCTGTGGGATCGATTTTGCGCTAACAAAACGGCGCAAACCTGTGTCGGCTGTCCGTTGTACCAGCATTGCCCGGTGGCGGCACTGGTCGCCTCAATGCGCAGCGAAGACGAAAAGGGCAGCGATCAGCGTCCGCGTCCCTACATTGTGCGTCCGCCGCTCGACAGCGGTCGTCGCTATCAGCCAGGCGAAAGCATCCGGTTTGGGCTGGCGCTCTTCGGCCATGCAGAAGTCTTCTTTCCCTTCATCGTCATGGCGGCGCGCGAACTCGAACGTGATGGAATCGGGGTGAAACTGGCCGAACTGGGTCATCGTCGCGGCAAGATCACTCTCCAGGCCATTGAAGCATACAATCCGCTCACCGGCGAGCGCCAGCCGCTCTACCCACTGCCCGGCGGGAACGTCAATTTCCCGTCGCTTCCCATCGATGCGGCAACGGTGCGGTCTTGCGCCGAACAACTGCCTGCTGATCAGCTCACGCTGATCTTTCATACCCCCATCCGATTGATCGATCAGGATCGGTTGGTCAAACAGATCGCGCTGCGCCCGCTCGTGCAGCGCCTGATGCGTCGGCTGGACGATCTCTGCCGCGCTTATGGCAGCGGGGCGCTCGACATCGACTTTCGCGGCCTGCTTGCCATTGCCGAACAGGCACGAGTCATTGACGATCGCACGCGCTGGATCGATGTCGTCAGCGTTTCGACCCGACAGCAACGGCGCACGCACGTAGGTGGGCTGATCGGCAGCGCCACCTTTGTCGGCCCGCTGGCTCCACTGCGCGAACTGATCATCTGGGGCAGCCTGATCCACGTCGGGCGCAATGCCGTCAAAGGCGATGGCTGGTACACGATCGCGCCGCTGGCGCCATTGCCGCCGATAGCCGGGTGAATGGCCAGAGATGTTGCGCTGTTCTGAGCACTTGACAAGACGCATGGTTCAGGGTACCAATGATTATCATCCGAGCAACAAGCAACCTGATCTGGTTTGCCGCATCGCGGCAACTGGCATGCTGCTATGGTTGCTTCCGCACCTTAACAACTGACACGTCACCCTAATCAATGGGCGACGCTGGCATCATATATGAATAGGAAAGGAAAACTGCGCCATGGAACTCATCGTTAGCGAACGCGGCAGTTTTATCGGCAAGCATCAGGGCCGGTTGCGCGTATCGAAAGACAACGAGCGGCAGCGCGAAGTGCCGATCATGCACCTGCGGCAGGTCATCATCTGCGGCAACGGTGTCGCGATCAGCAGTGATGCTGTGCGCGCATGCAGTGAAGAAGGCATCCCGATCCACTTCATCAGCGCCAACGGCACCCCCCATGCCAGCCTCTACAGCGCTGGTCTGACGGGTACCGTCCTGACGCGGCGCGCGCAACTGCGCGCCTACGACGGCCCGGCTGGCGTCGCCCTGGCTCGCGCCTTCACCCTGGGCAAACTGGGCAATCAAGCCAACCTCTTGCGCTACGCGGCAAAAAATCGCAAAGAGACCGCGCCGGATGTCTACGAGCAACTGATGGCAGTCGCGGGCGAAGTAGTCGATTATCAGCATGCTGTCGAGCGACTGACCGGCGACTCGATTGACGAAATCCGTGATGCGCTGATGGGGATCGAAGGCCGCTACGCTGCGCGCTACTGGCAGGCAATTGGCGCGCTGGTTCCGGCAGAACTCAACTGGCCGGGCCGCGAGACCCGCGGAGCTGCCGACCCCTTCAACCAGGCGCTCAACTACGGCTACGGCGTCTTGTACGGTCAGGTTGAACACGCCATCGTGCTGGCTGGGCTTGATCCGTATGCCGGCCTGTTGCACGCTGACCGTCCGGGTAAGCCAAGCCTGGTGCTCGATCTGATCGAAGAGTTTCGGCAGGCAGTGGTTGATCGACCGTTGCTCGGCCAGATCACCCGTGGCTGGCAGATCGGACGCGAGGAAGATGGACGGCTCGATCAGCCGACACGCGAACGGATCGTCGCTAAGGTGCTCGAGCGGCTCGAATCAACCGAACCATACGAAGGCAAACGACAGCCATTGCGCCATATCCTGCAATGTCAGGCTCGCCACATTGCCACCTTCGTGCGGGGCGAACGCGAAGTGTACACCCCATTTGTGATGGCATGGTAGGTCAACGATGCAGTGTCTGGTCATCTACGATATTCCCGACGACCGCGCCCGCCAGCGAGTGGCCGACGCATGTCTCGACTACGGCCTGCAGCGGATTCAGTACAGCGCGTTTGCGGGCAATCTCAGTCGAACGCACCAGCGCGCGCTGTTTGGAGAGATCACCCGTCGCCTGAAGGGCAAAACCGCCAACGTCCAGCTCTTCGTCTTCGACGCCAAAACCTGGGGTGAGCGGCGGACACTGGAGCAACAGTATGATGACACCTGATCTTGACACCATTGAAGTGAGTGATATCAAACAATGGCGCTACTGCCAGCGCGTCGTATGGTACAGCTACTGCCTGCCGTCCATCCGACCAAAAACCGACCTGATGGAACAGGGCGCGCGTAGTCACCGATCTGAAGAAGATCGTGAAGCGCGGCGGTCGTTGCGCACGTACAACCTCCAGACTGGCGAACGATTCTTCAACGTCTACCTGCGTTCCGAGCGGTTGGGCGTGAGAGGTATTCTCGATCTGGCGATAGTGACGCCTGGTCGCAACGATCCAACTGCCAGAGTTGTTGTGGTTGACTATAAAGACAGTGAACAAGCGGCAGGTCCGCATTTCAAACTCCAGGTAGGGGCGTATGCCCTGCTCATTGAAGACGTATGGGGGCTGCCGGTTGAAGTTGGGTGGATCTACCACATTCCGTTGCGCAAAGCGGAAAAAGTTGCCATCAGCCCGCAATTGCGGCGCAACGTGCTTGACACCATCGCCTCAATTCAGCGCGCTATCCGCACCGAAGCCATGCCATCGCCGCCGAGCAGTCGCGCCATGTGTGTTAATTGCGAATTTCGCCGCTTCTGCAACGACGTTGTCTGAGCAGGAGCGATGAAGCGGCTCCTAAACGAGAACCCTCGCAACTCACGCGCCGGACTGGCAAGAAACAACCAGTCGGCGCGTGCGCACAGTGGACCGAAAGAGATGAACTGTGCATCAGAAAGGGCAGCATTCTTCTTCGCAACTCAACGGCAAGCGCAGGCAATCGGCGAGTTGCGAGCAACTCGCGGATATGAGGTTGCAAAACGCGCGTCAGCCGGATATACTGAATGCGCAGGAAGGCATATAAGGCGCGAAATGAGCACAGCGAGAGTGATCACAGCAGAGGGGGTGGTGAGAGAGGGCTGGCTTTCAACAATTTCGGCTCACGGTAGAGCACTGAAACTCGAACGGCGGCACTCATCACCAGCCGCGTCGCCAGGCTTTCAACAATTTCGGCTCACGGTAGAGCACTGAAACGACACGATCGATGGCAGAAATCGCGTCAGGAGCGTCCTTTCAACAATTTCGGCTCACGGTAGAGCACTGAAACCTGCTCACCACCACCACCACCTTCCTTCACCACATGCACTTTCAACAATTTCGGCTCACGGTAGAGCACTGAAACTCGGACAT
>FWWL01000992.1_pt1 | contig 71492 bp, 56 predicted proteins | sample 2228331 | NCBI WGS metagenome assembly FWWL01 (sample SAMEA103939775, study PRJEB20133) | metagenome
CGGCGGCGCGGGCCAACGCCGCCCTCGCCCGTCGCGGCGAGGCTTTGGCCGCCGCCGGCGCGCGGGTGAAGAAGACCTCTTACTCAATCCAGCGCCAGGCCTGGTCGCGCGCCCGCATCCCCAACGGCCCGCAACGGCTGGCGGCCGTGAAGCAGGCGGCGGGCTACCGCGCCGAACCCGCCGACCGCGCCCGGCTCTCGGCGGCCATCTCCGAGAGCGGCCGACGTGGCGGGACCAGTCCCGTGATCTCGCGCGGCGTCGCGGTAGCCGCGCTGACGGTCCTGGGCCAGGACGCCGCCGCGCGGGGTCTGATGAGCGAGCGCAACGCCGGCATGTGCCTGCGCTCGGCCAAGCTCAACTACCACCAGTGCCTCGCCGCCTCGGGCACGCACTACGAGGACATCTACTGCCTGGGCGTCCACGCCATGAGCGACCCGGGCCAGTGCGTGGTCGAGGCGACGAAGCCCGCGCGGGTTCGGCGCGCGTCACTCGATTGACGACAGCTTCCCGGGCGGAGTCCAGACCGCGACCTTGCCCTTAGCGCCGACGGCCACGCAGGTCTTCCGCAAGCACGATATGGCGTGAAGGGCCTCGGTGTCGGACTGATGCCAGGTCCTGCCGTTGTCCGGGCTGAAGGATGTCCCGCGGGGTCCCACGGCCAGCAGCGTTGTGGCGTCAAGGCGGCCGACGCCCTCGATCAGGCGCGGCGTCCCATCGTTGGGCGGGATCGTCGTCGTTCGCCCATCCGTCAGCGCGAGGTTGGGCCCACTCCGCAGCTCGTCCTTGTAGTCACCGCCGACGATCACAGCACGCGCCCCGACCGCGAAGCCGCCGAACAGCCCCGACGTCGATCCGCCCGCGATCGGAGTTTCGGTCACGGTCCAGGTCTTGCCGTCGTCGCGTGAACGGAAGACGCGACCCTGGGCGAGGCCGCCCGACACGATCCAGACGTCCTTCTTGGGCCCCACGAAAAGGGCCGAGTTGCTGGCGGCGAAGGCTGCCTCCCCCTTCTCCACGGCGGCCCCTTCAAGCCGCGTCCAGGTCCGCCCGCCGTCGGACGTCGTCAGCAGAAACCAGCGACCGTCGATCGGGTCGCCCAGCACGAACCCGCGCCGGGCGTCACGGAAGGCGACCGCGTCGAGGAAGCTGCCGGGCAGCTTCGTCTCGAAAGCCAGCGTCCACGTCTTCCCGGCGTCAGAGGATCGATAGATCCGCGCCTGCCCGGCCGGCCCGTCGCCGGCGCTCATCAGCACCGTCGTGCGCGGGCCCGGCGTGGCCACGCCCCGGAAGTCGAGCGCCGCGCCATCCGTGGGCGCCAGGTTGCGCCAGGTCTTGCCGCCGTCCTCGGTGACCGCATGGGTGCCCTTCGAACCCGCAACGTGAAAGGTCTTGGCGTCGACCACCGCCACCGCCCGCAGGGTGACCTCGTTCGAAAGGCTGATCGGCGTCCAACTCGCCTCAGCCGGCGTGGCAAGCAGGGCGACGGCGAGCAGGATCCAGCGCATCGTCAGTCCCCCAACAGGTGCAGGGCCACCTCGCGCCGGTGGGGCCGGCGGCGGTGTTCGAACAGGTAGATCCCCTGCCAGGTCCCCAGCGCCAGCCGCCCGCCGATCAGCGGCACGGACAGCTGCACGCCGGTCAGCACGCTGCGCAGATGGGCGGGCATGTCGTCGGGGCCCTCGTCCTGGTGGCGGTAGGCCGCGCTCTCGGGCGCCACCGCGGCGACCCAGTCCTCAAGGTCGCGTCGCACGTCCGGGTCGGCGTTCTCCTGGATGGTCAGGGACGCCGAGGTATGGCGGCAAAAGAGGGTCAGCAGGCCCGTCGTCATACCCTGCGCGGCGGTCCACGCCACGACCTCGCGGGTGATCTCGTGCAACCCCGGGCCCGGCGTCTGAAGGCTCAGCGTCTGGGCCGCCTGGCGCATCACAGCAGGTCGCGCAGCCAGGCCACCAGCGGCGCGTCGGCCGGCGGCATCGGGTAGCGGTCCATGTCCTTGGGCTTCACCCAGGCCAGCCCCTTGTGCTCCAGCGCCCGCACCGTCCCTTCCCAGCGCCGGACCAGATACAGAGGCATCAGCAGGTGGAACGTCTCGTACTCGTGGCTCGCGAACACGAAGGGCGCGAGGCACGCATGGCTCACCTTGATCCCCAACTCCTCGTCCAGTTCGCGGATCAGGCAGGCCTCGGGCGTCTCGCCAGACTCGACCTTGCCGCCGGGAAACTCCCACAAGCCGGCCAGTTGCTTGCCTTCGGGCCGCTGGCAGATCAGCACGCGGCCGTCGATGTCCACCAGCGCCGCGGCGGCCACCAGCACGATCGGCTTTCCGGTCTCATTCACGAAGGCGGCCTGTCTAGTACTGCCGGACGGCGGCGACGCCCGCGTCAGGACGGCGGGTGTCGGCGGCGCCGTACATGACCCCGTCCGGACCGATCATGATCGACTGGGTGCTGCCCAGGATTTGCGAGCGTTCCACCTTGTGCCCCTTGGCCTGCAGGCCGGCCACCAGATCCTGGGGAATGGACTCCTCCACCTGCAGCGGCCCGTCGACGCCGGCCTGATAGATCCGCGGGCGCTGGGCGGCCTCCGCGACGTTCAGCCGGAAGTCGATGAGGTTGCTCAGCATCTGGGTCATGGTGGCGATGATGGTGCCGCCGCCGGGCGTGCCGGTGGCCACCCAGGGCTTGCCGTCCTTGAACACGATGATGGGCGAGATGGTCGAGATGGCCCGCTTGCCCGGCTCGATCCGGTTGCCGATGCTGGTCGGCTTGGGGCTCCAGTCGAAGTTGCCCAGCGAATTGTTCAGCAGGAACCCGGTGCCGGGCGCCACCACATGCGCCCCGAACGAGGCGGTCAGGGTGTAGGTGTTGGCGACGACGTTCCCGTCCTTGTCAGCGATCGAATAGTGGGTGGTGTCGGGGCTCTCGTAGGGGCGCGGGTCGAGGCCAGGCAGCGACTTGCTGTCCAGCGACTTGTACATCGAGATCAGCTTGGCCCGTTCGGCGGCGAAGGCCTTGCTGGCGATCCCCCGGGCCGGCGTCGTCCACTGCGGGCCGCCGCCGGAGTAGCGACGGTCGACATTCACGATCTTCATCGTCTCGGCAAGGAGATGCATCGTGGCGACATTGCCCTGCCCCATGTCGGCGACCGGGAACTGTTCCAGGATGTTCATGGCCTCGGCCACGCTCGACGCGGCGGACGTCGGCGGCATGTAGGCGATGCGGTGGCCGCGGTAGTCGGACCAGACGGGCTCCAGCACGTTGGCGCGATAGGCCGCCAGGTCCTCGCGGGTGATGATCCCACCGCCGGCCTTGATCCCGGCGACCAGCCGGTCCGCGACGGGCCCCTTGTAGAAACCGTCGGCGCCGAGCGCCTGAATCTGCTTCAGGGTCCACGCCAGGTCCGGGTTCCGGAACACGTCGCCGGGCTGGTAGGCCGAGCCGTCCGCCTTGAAATAGACCTTCCGGGCGCCGCCCGAGTCCTGGGCCATAACGGCCTTACGCTGGGCCAGGGCAGCGGCCTCGTCGTCGGTCATGACCACGCCCTTCGCGGCCAGGTCGATGGCCGGCTGGACCAGCCGGGCCCAGGGAAGCCGCCCGAAACGCTTGTGAGCCTCATAGAGCCCGGCCACCGTGCCTGGCACGGTCACGCCCTTGAAGGACATGACCTTGGCCTCCGAGACCTTCTGGTCAGGTCCCAGCAGGAAGTCCGGCGTCACGCCCAGCGGCGCCTGGCCGTAGTACTCGATGGCGACTGTCTTCTTGGAGGCGGCGTCATAGACCAGCATGTAGCCGCCGCCGCCGATGTTGCCCGCCCTGGGAAGGGTCATGGCCTCGGCCAGCCCCACCGCCACCGCCGCGTCTACCGCGTTGCCGCCCCGGGCCAGGATATCGGCCCCGATCCGCGCGGCGGAGCGGCTCTGGGCCACCACCATGCCGTCACGTCCGATCACGGGGTGGTGGATCGAGCGATAGCCGATCAGGTCGCCGCCCGTTCGGGAGATATCGGGCGCAGCCGTCTCGTCCTGCGCCAGGGCCGGAGCACCGACCGCCAGGGACAGCGCCAGGGCGCCCGAGAGCGCAACGCGAACCACCGCGTGCCGGACCAGTTTGCGAAGGTTCATGCGGAACTCCGGGGCGAACGCCCGACCAAGGGCCGGACGCCGCCTTGACCGTGGCTAGAAGGACTTCCTGACGTTGAAATAGAGGTACCGGCCGTAGGGGTTGTAGACCGTGGCCGTGTAGCCGCCCGGCACCAGCGGCGGGTCCTTGTCGAACACGTTGCGGGCGCCCACGAGCACGCGCGTTCCCTCCAGGTACTTGCCCTCGTCAAAGGTGTAGGCCAGCGACACATTGTGCACCATCGTCGAGGGCACGTTGTAGAAGCCGCCCGCCGCGTAGGTCAGGCCGGTGTCGTAGTACTTGCCGGTGTAGGTCGAGAACCAGTTCACCGCGAAGCCGTCCTTGCGCCAGGTGAACGACCCCGTCCCGCGCCATTCGGGCGTGCCGTTCTGGCCGACGATATCCTGGCCGCCGGTGATGATGGTGCCGGCGTTGATCTGGCCGGCCGCGCGGGCCGCGAGCAGGGCCGCAAGACCTTCGGTCGGCGACTGATAGAGCTTGTCCAGACGCGCGACGTTCACGTCGAGGGTGAAGTCGCCGAGGCGATCGGTACCCAAACGGTAGTTGAGGCCGAGGTCGACGCCCTGGGCCACCTGCGGCAGCTGGTTCACGTACTTGTCGTCGGCGAAGTCCACGAAGCCGACCGGCGCGAGGCCGGTGCCCGCAAACACCGCGATGTTGTCCGGCGTCGGCGCCAGGCGGTGCACGGCCGGGTTGGACGAGCCCTGCAGGCGCAGCAGGTAGTCGAGGATCACCGCGTTGCCCTCGCCGAACAGGCCCACGATGCCCTTCTGGCGGATCTTCCAGACGTCGGCGGTCAGGGTCAGGCGGCCGAATTCCGGCGGGATGAACTCGGGCTGCAGCACGATGCCGTAGGACAGGGATTCCGACGTTTCAGGCTTCAGGTCCGGGTTGCCGGCGCGCACGGCGCGCGTGGTGCGCGACTGGGCGCACTGGGTGAAGCTGGTGATCCGCCGGGCGCGCAGGTCGGCCTCGCAGAAGTAGTAGTCCTGCCGGTTGTTGGTGCGGCTGACCTGGCTGACGTTGATCTGTTCCAGGTTCGGCGCCTTGAAGCCCTTCGACCATGACCCGCGAAGACGGAAGCCGGGGATGATGTCCCAGGCCGCCGCGACCTTCGGCTTGGCCACGCTGCCGACGTCGCTGTAGTCCTCGGCGCGCCCGGCCAGCTGCACCTCGACGCGATCGACCAGCGGGATGTTCATCTCGGGCGAGATCAGCGGGATGGCCAGCTCGGCGTAGGCCGACTTCACGGTGCGGTGGCCGCTCACGTCCGGCGACACCGAGGTGCCCGGGATGTTGCTGAGCGCCACCGTGCCGCCGACGATGGGACCGGTGATCGCGTCGATGTACGGGATGGTCCCGTCGACGTTGTCGTCGCGGTTGTCGCGATAGGTCTCGCGGCGCACCTCAATGCCGGCGGCCAGACCGATATCGCCCGCCCAGATGGTGAACAGGTCGGGGCGGCTGATCTTGAAGTCCCACAGCGCCAGCGTGGTCTTGTTCGAGCGCGTGATCGGGATGATCAGCCCGGCGATCGCCGCGGCGCTCGACGGGGTCTGGTCGCCGCCGGTGACCAGGTTCGTGCCCGCGCCGATGCCGTTGAACGGGTTGTAGGCGTCGGCCGTCGTGCGGTTGACCGCCGCCGAGAAGGCCGTGCCGTTCAGCGCGTAGGACAGGTCGTCCACGGTCGCTTCGGAATAGAGGGCGGCGCTTTCCCACCGGAAGCCGAACTTGCGGCCCTTCAGGCCGCCCAGGATCCGATACTGGTCGTTGTTGACGATCACCTGCGAGGCGCCCAGGTCCAGCAGGCCGTAGGCGTTGAAGGTCAGCCGCAGGCCACCCGCGGGCACGCCGACAAGGTTCGGCAGGCGGTTCGGGTTGGGCTGGCCGTTGGCCAGCGTCGCCGCGCCGAAGGGGTTGTAGAAGGCGTTCGGCCCGATGCTGATCGCGGGCGAGGTGCCCAGCGCATTGAAGCCCGAGACATTGCCCTCGGTGCGGGCGTGGTAGTAGCCGGCCTCGCCGAACACCGTGAGATCCTCGGCGATGTCGTAATGGCCAGTGAGGAAGATGTTGGTCCGGGCCGCCTGCGGGATGACCGAGGATTTGGTCTGGGCCACGGTGTCGGGGCGGAAGGCCCGGTCGGTGGTGGTGTTGAAGGCGCCCGGTACGACGCAGAGGCCGGGGCCGATCACCACGGTGCAGCTCACCGACTGCGGCGAGGTGTGGAAGATGCCGGTCGCGCCGGTGATCGCCGTCGTTCCCTGGCGGATCGCGCTGGTCACGCCGACGGCCTGGAAGGCGCCAAAGCCCGACGTGGTCGCCCGATTGTCGAGGCCCACCGCCGTGGCGAACTCGGTCCCGGCGAACAGCGACTGGCGGTTGGACGAGGCGGTGTAGTCCTGGTCGGACGCCAGCAGGGCCGAACGCCGCTCCAGCGACCCGAAGATCGTGATGTTGCCGCGGCCGTCGGCGAAGTTCTCGCCGTAGACGCCGGTCAGGCGGCCCTCGCGCAGGTTGGTGCCCGGCGCCGTGCCGTACTGGAACTCGGCCGAGCCGCCGTCCAGGTCGTCCTGCAGGACTGTGTTGATGACGCCGGCCACCGCGTCGGTCCCGTAGATCGCCGCCGCGCCATCGCGCAGCACCTCGATGCTCTTCAGGCCCGCCACGGGAATGGCGTTGGTGTTGTAAGTGAAGGTCGGAACCAGCGATTCCGCTTGGGTCGTCGGATGGTAGACGGTGCGCCGGCCGTTGATCAGCACCAGCGTATTGCCCGCCCCGAGGTTGCGCAGGCTGACCGAGTTGACGTCGCCCCGCGCGGAATTCGACGAGCCCGGCAGGAAGCTCGAGTTGAACGTCACGTTCCCGGCCTGAGGGATCGTGCGGAACAGCTCGTCGCCCGAACCGGCGGCGGCGCCCCGGATCTGGTCGGTCGTGAGCAGGGTCACGGGCAGCGCGGCGGTGACCTTCGAGCCCTGGATCTGAGAGCCGACCACGACGATCTCGCCGACTTCGGTATCGGTCTTGGCGTCCTGGGCCCAGGCCTGCGTCGAGAGCGCCGCGGCGGCGCAGAGCGCGCTGGTGGCCAGCAGGCGCACGCGCCCGCGGGTTGGCGAAAACCTCATGTTGTGAACCCCTCCTTCGCCAGACGCGCTGCGCCCGGTCCCCCGCGCCTCTTCTTTGGGTTCCGGCCCGGACCGTCAAGCCTGCGGGATACCCCGTCTGGGTCGCTGCGACCTTTTGTGTCCCGGATGCACGCCTGCGGGCTGCGAAGATGCATGGCGGTCACCGAGGCGACGGGCTGCGCCCCCGGCGACGGCGGCCCCCATTCCGACCACGTGGGTTGACATTAACGCCCGGAACCCCGATGTGCGGGTTGCGCTCCTCCTGAGTGCTAGCGACGCTCCAGCCGCGTGGGGTCTTTCCGAAGACCCAGCCTGTCGAGCGCAGTGAGAGACTTCTCATAGATCGCCCATCACGCGGGGCGCTCCCCAAAGACAGCGATCCCCGCGCCCTCGGAAGGTTCCGAGCCGGCGCGTTCGTCGCATACGCGAAAGACTATTCGTTTGACCCAATTTATCGACCTTGGCCTGGCCAAGCCGCTGCTCAAGGCGCTGGCCGACGAGGGCTACACCCAGCCGACGCCGATCCAGGCGCAGGCCATCCCCGGCGTGATGTCGGGCAAGGATCTTCTGGGCATCGCCCAGACGGGCACCGGCAAGACGGCCGCCTTCGCCCTGCCGATCCTCCACCGCCTGGCCGAGAACAAGAAGCCCGCCCCGCGCCGCAGTGCCCGTGTGCTGGTGCTGGCGCCGACCCGCGAGCTGGCGACCCAGATCGGCGAGAGCTTCAAGACCTATGGCAAGCACATGGGCGTCACCGTCGCGGTGATCTTCGGCGGCGTGAAGTATGGCGGCCAGATGCGCGCCATGGCGCCCGGCGTCGACATCCTCGTCGCCACGCCCGGCCGCCTGCTCGACCACCTTGGCGAGAAATCGATGACCCTCGAGGGCGTCGAGATCCTGGTTCTCGACGAAGCCGACCAGATGCTGGACATGGGCTTCATCGTCCCCATCCGGAAGATCATCAAGTTCGTCCCGCGGGTCCGCCAGAACCTGTTCTTCTCGGCCACCATGCCCAGCGAGATCGAAAAGCTGTCGGCCGAAATCCTCAACCCGAACCCGCTGAAGGTCTCGGTGACCCCGCAGGCCACCACGGTGGACCGCGTCAACCAGCGCGTCGTGTTCGTCGAGCAGCAACGCAAGCGCGCCCTGCTGGCCGAACTGTTCGATGATGGCAGCTTCAAGCGCGTCATCGTCTTCACCCGCACCAAGCGCGGCGCCGACCGCGTCGCCAAGGGCCTGGAGCAGGCCGGCGTCGAGGCGGCCTCGATCCATGGCGACAAGAGCCAGGGCCAGCGCGAACGCGCCCTGGCCGCGTTCAAGGCCGGCGAAGTCCGCGCCCTGGTAGCCACCGACATCGCCGCGCGCGGCATCGACGTCGATGCGGTCACCCACGTCGTGCAGTTCGAACTGCCCAACGTGCCGGAAAGCTACGTCCACCGGATCGGCCGTACGGCCCGCGCCGGCGCTGACGGCTCGGCGGTGGCGTTCTGCGCCGACGATGAGCGGAACCTGCTGAAGGACATCGAGAAGGTGACCCGCCAGCGGATCCCCAGCTTCGACCGCCGCAACGACCGTCACCTGGGCGCGGCCACCGCGGCCATGCCCGACACCGGCAAGCCCGAGCGCTCGCAGGCCGCGCGCCCGCAGGGCAAGGCCCAGCCGCATCGCGGGGCTCACGCGGCCAAGCGCAACCGCAACCACGCCGACGCCAAGCCGGCTCACCGCCAGGACGGCGGCCGCTCCGAGGGCCGGCCCCAGGGCGAGAACGCCAAGCCGGGCTTCAAGGGTCCGAGCCGGCGCCGTCGTAGCGGCGGGGGTAACGCGGGCGGCGGCGACCGCCCGACGGGCGTCTGGAGCAACCGCTAGACGAGAGGGCGTGACGCGGGCGACAAGACGCAGTCCATGCACGCCCTCGTCCGCACCCTGTCCATCCATGCGCTGAATGCTGTGCGCCGCGTGCCGCTGATCCACCGGGTCGTGCACGCGGCCGCCGAGCTTATGGCCAAGACACGCTGGGGCGCGCGCTACATCCGCTCGGTGCTGGAACCCGAGGCGCTGAGTTACGGCGACTACCTGGACTGGGTGGCGACCTACGACACGCTGTCCCCCACCGACCGCAAGTCCATCCGCGCGCACGTGGCGCGGATGACGTACACGCCGCTGATCTCGGTGGTGATGCCGGTCTATGCGAAATCGCCCGACCTGATCGTCAAGGCCATCGCCTCGGTGCGCGCCCAACTCTATCCGCACTGGGAGCTGTGCATCGCCGACGACGCGTCGCCTGAGCCGGCGGTCTGGAAGGCGCTACAGAAGCAGGCCGCCGCCGACTCTCGGATCAAGGTGGTCCGCCGCCCCGAGAACGGCAACATCTGCGCCGCCACCAACACGGCCCTCACGCTGGCGACCGGCGAGTTCGTGGCCCTGATGGATCATGACGACATCCTGCCCGAACGCGCGCTCTACGAGGTCGCGGCCCTGCTGCAGGAGCATCCCGACGCCGATCTGATCTACTCCGACGAGGACAAGATCGACACGAGCGGGCGACGCTACGAGCCCTACTTCAAGACCGCCTGGAATCCCGAGCTGATCCTCAGCCAGAACTTCGTCAGCCATCTGGGCGTCTATCGGCGCAGCATCGTGGAGGCGATCGGCGGGCTTCGGGTCGGTTTCGAAGGCAGCCAGGACTATGACCTGGCCCTGCGGGTCAGCGAGCAATCATCAGCCTCGCGCATCCATCACATTCCCTGGGTGCTCTATCACTGGCGCCAGGAGGGCGGGCCCGAGACCTTCTCGCAGGCCTTCATGGACCGCTGCGCCGACGCCGCCCGTCGGGCCGTGGACGAACACCTGGTCCGCACGGGACAAACGCGAGTGACCGTTGCGAACCTCGAAGACTCCCCCGGCTGGGTCGGCGTGCGCCGCGCGCCGCCGGAACCCCGGCCGCTGGTCTCGATCATCGTGCCCACACGCGACCGCGCCGAACTGCTGGCCCAGTGCGCCGACGGCGTGCTGACCAAGACGGCCTACGCCCCGCTGGAACTGTTGATCGTCGACAACGGCAGCGTCGAACCCGAGACCGCGGCCCTGTTCGAGCGTCTGCGGAAGGACGCGCGCGTACGGATCCTCCCCGCGCCCGGCCCCTTCAACTTCTCGGCGCTGAACAACCTGGCCGCCGCCGAGGCGCGCGGCGAAATCCTGGTGCTGCTCAACAACGACATCTCGATGCTGCGCGACGATTGGCTCGACGAGATGGTGGCCCAGGTCGTGCGGCCGAATGTCGGCGCCGTCGGTGCGAGACTGCTGTTTCCCGACGGCACCGTGCAGCACGCCGGCGTGGTGATCGGCATGGGCGGCGTGGCCGGCCACCTCTGCTACGGCGCGCCGGGCGATAACGGCGGCTACTACCGCCACCTCCTCACGCCCCGGAACGTCACGGCCGTGACGGCCGCCTGCCTGGCCATCCGCAAGTCCGTCTACGATGAGGTCGGCGGGCTCGACGCGGAACGCCTGACCGTGGCCTTCAACGACGTCGACCTGTGCCTGAAAGTGCGCGCCGCCGGCTACGACATCGTCTGGACGCCCCACGCCGAGCTGGTCCACCACGAGTCCGCCTCCCGCGGCGAGGATCGCGAACCCGAGGCGCAGGCGCGCTTCAACGCCGAGATCGCCGCGATGCAGTCCCGCTGGGGCCGGGCGCTGGACCAGGACCCCTTCCACAACCCGCTCTTCGACCTCCGGTACAGCGACTACAAGCTGGCAAGTCCGCCGCCGCGCAAGCCGCCGTGGGTCATGAGCGATAGTCGCCGTTGATTTCGACGTACCGCTTCGTGAGATCGCAGGTCCAGACGGTGGAGCTGGCCCGGCCGACCCCCACGTCTATGGTCACTTCCAGCTCGGCCTTCTTCATGTAGGCGCTCATCTTGGCCTCGTCGTACGAGGCCGCGATCAGGCCATCCTGCGCCGCCCAGTGCGGGCCGAACTTCACGCTCAGGGAGTCGCGATCCACCGGCTCGTCGGCCTTGCCCACGGCCATCACGATGCGGCCCCAGTTCGCGTCCTCGCCGGCGAAGGCGGTTTTCACCAGGGGGCTGTCGGCCACCGACCGCGCAATCTTGCGGGCCGAGGCGGCGCTCTGCGCGCCCGTGACGGTGATCTTGATGAACTTCGTGGCGCCCTCGCCGTCGCGGACCAGCTGGTGGGCCAGGTTCATCAGCACCGCCTCCAGCTTGTCGCGGAAGTCGGCGAGGCGGTGCTCGCCGGCGCGGGATATCTTGGGCGCCCCCGACTGGCCGGTCGCGAACAGCAACAGGGTGTCGTTGGTCGAACGGTCGCCGTCCACCGTCACCGCGTTGAAGGTGTTGCGGGTGTAGAGGCTGACCAGGGCCTGCAGGGCGCGCGGTGAGATGTTGGCGTCGGTCACCACGAAGGCCAGCATGGTCGCCATGTCGGGCGCGATCATGCCCGAGCCCTTGCAGATGCCGCCGATGCGCACCGTCACGCCGTCGATCTTGGCCTCGGCGTAGGCGCCCTTCGGGAAGGTGTCGGTAGTCATGATGGCGCGCGCTGCGCCGCCCCAGCCGTCGGCCTCCAGCCGGCCCTCCACCTCGGGCAGGCGTGCGGTGATCTTGGCGTCGTCCAACAGCACGCCGATGACGCCGGTCGAGGCGACCATGACGTCGCGCTGGCGGCAGTCGAAGCGCTTGCCGACAGCCGAAGCCACGCGCCGCACCGCGTCGGCGCCGGGGCGGCCGGTGAAGGAGTTGGCGCAGCCGGCGTTGACCACCAGCGCCTTCACGCCCTCGCCCTTGGTCGCCTCCAGCTGGCGCTTGCACCAGTCCACCGGCGCCGAGCCCACGGCGTGGCGGGTGAAGACCCCCGCGCAGCTGGCGCCCTCGGGGAAGCTCATGACCAGCAGGTCTTCGCGATCGTGCTTGTAGAAGCCGGCCCGGCCGGTCCCCAGCGTCACACCCCGGATCGGCTTCATCCGCGGGAACGGCACGGCCAGCGGCGAGACGGGCATAGCCGCCTTGTCGACCTTGGCCGGCGCAGCCTTGGCGGCCGGCTTGCCATGGTCGAGAGCCCGCGAGGTCTTGTCGGCGGCGCGCTTCACGGCCGAGGTCAGGGGCTCGAGCGCGCGCTCGATCGTATGACCCACGACCTCAACCGGCTTGGCGGACTTGGCGGCCGGCGTCTTGGCCGCGGGCTTGGCGGGCTTGCGGCTCATTTGGCTGTTCCCTTGGTCTGGGGCTGGGCGGCGGCCGGGACTGGCGCGACCTTCGGCGCGTCGGCGGGCGGAACAGCCTTCGGCGCGCCGGCCTCGGGCTTGATCAGGGTCTCGACCTTGGCCTTGGCGCGCAGCTTTTCCAACAGGTCGCGGATGCGGTCGTAGGTCAGGAAGCGAACGATCTGCGGGCGGGCGGCGTCCAGAGCGATCGGTTGCTCCTCGCGCACGTCCTCAACCTTCACCAGGGCGAATCCGCCCTCGACCGCCACAGGCCCCACCACCTGGCCGACCCGCGCGCCGTTCAGCGCCGTCTCGTAGGCCTCGGGCATCACGTCGGTGGTGAAGTAGCCCAGGTCGCCGCCGTTGAACCGCGTGGCCGCATCGCGCGAACGCTCCATCGCCAGCGCCTCGAAGGCGGCGCCAGCGGCCAGCAGCTTCTTGACCTGGTCGGCTTCGGCGGCGGTGGCGAGAACGATCTGACGCGCCCGAATCTCCATCGACCGGCGCGACAGCTTCTGCTGCTCCTCGTAGAGGCCGCGGATGGCGTTCTCGGTGACCGCATCGGCCACCTGATTCTCGACCAGCATGTCGCCCAGGACCCGGTCTTCGGCCGCGATCAGCCGACGTTGGGCCGCCGGATCCTTGTCCAGCTTGCGCCGGCGCGCCTCGGCCGCCAGCAGCTTCTGGTCGATCACCTCGTCCATCATCCGGCGGAACAGGTCCGACGAGGTGTCCAGCGGCTCGCCCTCGCCCACCAGCCCCTGGGCCACCGCCTCATGCTTCACGTCGGACGCCCAGATGATCTTGCCGTCGACCTTGGCCACCGCCTTGTCGCCCCGCTCGGGCGGACTGTCCCCGCCGGCGTCGCGACCGCAGGCCGTAACGCTCAGCGCGACGACGACGGCCATGACGGCGATGCGGAAGGGCCTCTTGGCCGTCATGCGATCGTCCTTTGAAATCGGCGAGGCAGCGCAGCCCGTCCCTAGAGCGCGGTCCAGCAAAGTGGAAGCCACTTTTCAAGCGTCCTCGGCGTGCTTGTTTCCTGCAAGAGTTTGCGTGCGGCTGTCGCGGCACGCTGGTCAATCGCATCTCGGGATGCAAAGGTTGCGCCCGCGTATTTCCGGGCCCGACCGAGGGCTCAAAAAATCCATTTCGTTGGGAGGATTGCCCTATGCGTGAAGCCGTTGTCGTTTCCTATGCCCGTACGGGTCTCGCCAAGTCGGGACGCGGCGGGTTCAACATGACCCCCACGGTCTCCATGGCCGCGCACGCCGTGAAGCACGCCGTGGCCAAGTCGGGCGTCGACCCGGCCGATATCGAAGACGTGGTCATGGGCAACGTCGCGCACGGCGGCGGCAACGTCGCCCGCCAGGCGGGCCTGCTTGGCGGCCTGCCGATCACCACCTCGGGCGTGACGGTCAACCGCTTCTGCTCGTCGGGCCTGCAGACGATCGCCATGGCGGCCAACTACATCCGCAACGACGGAGCCAGCGCTGTGGTCGCCGGCGGCGTCGAGTCGATCTCCATGCCGAACCCGGGAGTCGGCAAGGATAACTTCGATCCCGAGCTGCTGAAGGTGGCCCCGGATATCTTCATGGCCATGATCGACACGGCCGACATCGTGGCCAAGCGCTACAATCTGAGCCGCGAGTACCAGGACGAGTACTCGCTGGAGAGCCAGCGCCGCATGGCCGCCGCCCAGCAGGCCAACAAGTTCGCGGACGAGATCGTCCCGATGAAGACCAAGATGAAGGTGGTCGACAAGGCGACGAAGGCCGAGTCCATCGTCGATTACGTGGTCGACCGCGACGAGTGCAATCGCCCCGACACCACCGCCGAGGGCCTCGCCAAGCTCGAGCCGGTGAAGGGCCCCGGCAACTTCATCACGGCCGGCAACGCCTCGCAGCTGTCGGACGGCGCCGCCGCCGTCGTGCTGATGGAAGGCAAGGAAGCCGAGCGCCGCGGCCTGACGCCCCTGGGCGTCTTCAAGGGCTGGGCTGTCGCCGGCTGCGAGCCCGACGAAATGGGCATCGGCCCGGTCTTCGCGATCCCGCGCCTGCTGGAGCGCCACGGCCTGAAGGTCGACGACATCGACCTCTGGGAACTGAACGAGGCCTTCGCCTCGCAGTGCCTCTACAGCCGCGACAAGCTGGGCATCGATCCGGCCAAGTACAACGTCAACGGCGGCTCCATCGCCATCGGTCACCCCTTCGGCATGACCGGCGCGCGCCTCGCGGGCCACGTGCTGCAGGAAGGCAAGCGCCGCGGCGCCAAGCACGTGGTGGTCTCCATGTGCATCGGCGGCGGCATGGGCGGCGCGGGCCTGTTCGAGGTCTTCTAAGGACAACCGACAATTCGACTTTGCGGACGGGGCGCTTCGGCGCCCCGTTTTGCTCTGCGAGGCACGGGTGGGTCCTGAGGCGACGCGCCTGAGGCAGGCGCGTCGCGAAGCTGGATCAGACTTTCACCGCCTCAAACGTCCAAACCCGGTCGGCCTCGCGCGGACCGCGGCGCCGATCGTAGCCGCCGCATGCCGTCACCCCGCCGAACCCGACCGCCTCCAGCGCCAGCCGGAACTCGTCCAGGCCCCAGTAGCGCTGGGCCATGACGTCGATCTGGGTCTCGATCAGGCGGTGGTCGCGCCAGCGCTCGTAGCGATAGGTCGTCTCGGCCCGCTGCCGCAGCCAGTCGGTGACGACGCGGTCGCCCTCCAGGGTGAGAAGGTCGCCATTCGGCGCGGTCCAGCGGCGCCGGTCCTTGGCCTGAGTCGATGCCAGGAAGTTCAGGCCCTGCAGGTCGATGACCAGCACTCCGCCCGGCTCCAGGTGGTCGTAGAAGCGACGCAACACAGACATCGCCACAGCGAAGTCGTCGATCAGTGTGAACGACCCCACCGGGATCAGGATCGCGCCAAACCGGCGGTCGTAAGCGAAGTCCTCGTAGCGCTGACGGGAAAGGTCGGGCGAGTAACCCGCCTCGGCCGCCCCCGCCCGGCAGCGGTCCAGCATCTCCGGGCTCGAATCGAAGCCGGTCACGTCCAGTCCCACCTGCAGGAACGGGATCAGCGTCCGCCCCGAGCCGCAGGCCGGCTCCAGGATCGGCCGTCCGAAGCCTTCGAACCGCTCCAAATGGAAGCGGGTGTCCGGCAGCGCGAAGGCGGGTTTGTCGATGTCGTAGATTTCGGCCGCTATCGAGCCATAGCGGTTCAGGACCGTGGTGTCGGGCATGAAGACCTCGGGAACAGGAATGGGTCGCCCCGGCGCCGGATGGCGCTCTGGGGCGTCGCAGGGGCCGGCGGTGTCCGCGGCGCTTATGAGCGACTAGGCCTTCATGGTGGCGAAAGGGTCACTCGCCTCTGGGGACAGGTCAACCCGTCACGGGTGCGCTGCGTTGACTTGAGCGGGGGCAGTCCTTAAGTCAGCCACGCCCCAAAATAGCGCCTTCTTACCGGCGGGCGAAGGGCCACATCGCCGCCGGACGGATACCTTCCTTGAGCATTTTCCAACGGTTCTTCGGTTCCTCCAACGACCGCAAGGTCAAGGGCATGCAGGCCCGCGCCGCCAAGATCACGGCGCTCGAGCCCGCGATTCAGGCGCTCACCGACGAGCAATTGCGCGGAAAGACTGCGGAATTCCGCGCCCGTCTGGAAAAGGGCGAGACCCTGGACCAGCTTCTGGAAGAGGCTTTCGCGGTCGTCCGCGAGGCCGCTCGGCGAGTCCTGGGACAGCGGCATTACGATGTGCAGCTCGTCGGCGGGATGATCCTGCACAAGGGCGGCATCGCCGAGATGCGGACCGGCGAGGGCAAGACGCTGGTCGCCACCTGCCCGGTTTATCTCAACGCGCTCGCCGGCAAGGGCGTGCACGTCATCACCGTCAACGACTACCTCGCCCAGCGCGACAGCGAGTGGATGGGCCAGGTCTATCGTTTCCTGGGCCTTTCGGTCGGCGTGATCGTCCACGGGCTGAGCCAGGGCCAGCGCCAGGACGCCTATCTGTCGGACATCACCTACGGCACGAACAACGAGTTCGGCTTCGACTACCTGCGCGACAACCTGGTCTATGATGTCAGCGAGATGGTCCAGCGCGGCCACAACTTCGCGATCGTGGACGAGGTCGACTCGATCCTGATCGACGAGGCGCGCACGCCCCTGATCATCTCGGGCCCGACCGAGGACCGCTCCGAGTTCTACCGGACCGTCGACCTCCTCGTGAAGGAGATGATCAAGGACACCACGACCTACGAATACGACGAGAAGCAGCGTCAGGTGATGCTGACCGAGTTCGGCTCGGAGCGCGTGGAAGAGATGATGGCCGAGGCCGGCCACCTGGCCGAGGACTCCGCAGGTCTCTACGACCCCGCCAACATCTCGGTGGTGCACCACATCAATCAGGCGCTGCGCGCCAACGTGATCTACGTGCGCGACAAGGACTACATCGTCCGCGCCGGCGAAGTGATCCTGATCGACGAGTTCACCGGCCGCATGATGCATGGCCGCCGACTGTCGGAAGGCCTGCACCAGGCCATCGAGGCCAAGGAAGGCGCCGTCGTCCAGCCCGAGAACCAGACCCTGGCCTCGGTGACGATCCAGAACTACTTCCGCCTCTACAACAAGCTGTCCGGCATGACCGGCACGGCCGCGACCGAGGCGCAGGAATTCAACGACATCTACAAGATGGACGTGGCCGAGATCCCGACGAACCGGCCGGTCCAGCGCATCGACGACGACGACGAGGTCTATCGCACCGCCGCCGAGAAGAACCGCGCTGTCGCCCTGCTGATCGAGGACTGCTACCGCCGCAAGCAGCCGATCCTGGTCGGCACGGTGTCGATCGAGAAGTCCGAACAGCTGTCGGAAGTCCTGAAGGCCCACACGTTCGAACTGGACGGCAAGACCATCAAGGGCATCCCGCACAACGTGCTGAACGCCCGCTTCCACGAGCAGGAAGCGGCGATCGTCGCCGATGCGGGCGTGCCGGGCGCGGTGACCATAGCCACCAACATGGCGGGTCGCGGCACCGACATTCAGCTGGGCGGCAACGTCGACATGCGCCTGGCCAAGTGGCGCGAAGAGCAGCGCGACGCCGGCCTCGAGGTCACGCCTCAGCAGGCGTTGGACAAGAAGGCCGAGATCGAAGCCGACATCAAGGACCTCAAGGAGCAGGCCCTCGCCGCCGGCGGTCTCTTCGTGCTGGGCACGGAGCGCCACGAAAGCCGGCGGATCGACAACCAGCTCCGCGGCCGGACGGGCCGTCAGGGCGACCCCGGACACTCCAAGTTCTTCCTTTCGTGCGAGGACGACCTGCTGCGCATCTTCGCCGGTGATCGTCTCGACTCGATCATGCGCACCTTCGGCGTCCAGGAAGGCGAGGCGATCACCCACAAGTGGCTGAACAGCGCCATCGCCACCGCCCAGAAGCGCGTCGAGCAGCGCAACTACGAGATCCGCAAGAACCTGCTGAAGTACGACGACGTCATCAACGACCAGCGCAAGGCCGTCTTCGAGCAGCGCCAGGAGTTCATGGAGGCGCAGAACCTCCAGGAGATCATCCGCGAGTTCCGGATCGACACCATCAACGACCTCGTCACGCGCCACCTGCCGCCCAAGGCCTATGCCGAGCAGTGGGACATCGCGGGTCTGGATTCTCACCTCAAGTCGATGCTGGGCCTCGATCTGCCGGTCGCCGACTGGGCGCAGGAAGAGGGCATCGCCAACGAGGAAATCGAGGAGCGGATCGTCCAGGCGGCCGACGCCCGGGCCGCCGAGCGCGACCAGCTGGTCGGCGACCACATGCGCAACATCGAGAAGAGCTTCCTGCTGCAGACCATCGACCTGCAGTGGCGCGAGCACCTCATGCACATCGACCACCTGCGCACGGTGATCGGCCTGCGCGGCTATGGCCAGCGCGACCCGCTCAACGAGTTCAAGACCGAGGCCTTCTCGCTGTTCGAGAAGCTTCTGGTCGACCTGCGCCAGAACGTGACCCGCTGGCTGATGACGGTGGAGTTCCAGTTCGAGGAGCCGCCCCCGCCCCCCTCCGGCCCGACGTTCGAGGTGCACCTCGACCCGCTGACCGGCGAGAACGAGGCTGAACGTGGCTTCGTGCCTGACGGGGTCGCCGCCGACCAGCGCGCCGCCCTGCCCATGTCGGCCCTGCCCGACGGCTGGCAGGACACCGGCCGCAACCAGCCCTGCCCCTGCGGCTCCGGCAAGAAGTTCAAGCACTGCCACGGCGCCCTGATCTGATCAGGGCGGCCGCCTAACCCGCGGCATCCTCCAGCACGAACCGCGCGCCGCGGTCGGCGATCATGATGGTGGGGGTGTTGGTGTTGCCGGAGGTGATGGTGGGCATCACCGAGGCGTCGATGACGCGTAGGCCCTCCAAGCCGATCACCCGCAGGCGGGCGTCCACCACGGCTTGGGGGTCGGACGGCAGGCCCATCTTCGCCGTGCCCACGGGATGGAAGATGGTCGTGCCGATGTCGCCGGCGGCGCGGGCCAGTGAGGCCTCGTCGTCGCCGACCGAGGGTCCGGGGAGGTGCTCCTGCGGCCGAAAGCCTGACAGGGCCTTCTGGGACATCAGGCGGCGCGTGACGCGGATGGCGTCGGCGGCGACGCGGCGGTCCTCGGGGGTGTCGAGGTAGTTGGGAGCGATCCGCGGGGCGTCCGCGGGATCGGGCGAGCGCAGTCGGATGGTCCCGCGCGACGTCGGGCGCAGGTTGCAGGCCGCGACCGTCACCGCCGGGAACCGGTGCAGCGGCTCGCCGAAGCGGTCCAACGAGAGCGGCTGGACGTGGAACTGGATGTTTGCCCGCTCGTGCTCGGGCGACGAGGTGGTGAACAGGCCCAGCTGCGACGGCGCCATGGTCAGCGGGCCGGTGCGGAACAGGGCGTACTCCGCGCCCATCAGGCCGCGGCGGATGAGGTTGTGGTAGGTCTCGTTGAGGGTGCGGACCCCGCTGACCTTGTAGATCGCCCGCTGCTGCAGATGGTCCTGAAGGTTGCGCCCGACGCCCTGGCGGTCGGCGACGACGGGCACGTTCATCGCACCCAGCCATTCGGCCGGACCGACGCCCGACAGCTGCAGGATCTGGGTCGAGCCGATCGCGCCGGCGCAGAGGATCACCTCGCGCCCTGCCCTCGCCTCGACGTGAACGCCGCCCCGCCGGAACGCGACGCCCGTCGCTCGCCGGCCGTCGAACAGCACGCGCTCGACCGTGACGCCGGTTTCGAGGCGCAGGTTCGGCCGCTTCAGCACCGGCTTGAGAAACCCCGTGGCCGACGACCAGCGCAGGCCCCGGCGCTGGTTCACGTGGAAGAGGCCGACGCCGGTGTTATCGCCGGTATTGAAGTTGTCGGTGGCCGGGACGCCCATCTCGACGGCCGCGCGGGCGATGGCGTCCAGCACCGCCCAGCGGACGCGCGGCTGCTCGACCCGCCACTCGCCGCCCGCGCCATGATGCTCGGTCTCGCCCAGGAAGTGGTTATCCAGCCGGCGAAAGGCGGGCAGCACATCTTCCCAGCCCCAGCCGGTCAGGCCCAGCTGGCGCCAGTGGTCGTAGTCGGCCGCCTGGCCGCGCATCGAGATCATCGCGTTGATGGCCGACGAGCCGCCGACCACCTTGCCCCGCGGGTACTTCAGCGCCCGGCCGTTCAGGCCCGGCTGGGGCTCGGTCTCGTACAGCCAGTCCGAGCGCGGATTGCCGATGGCGAACAGGTAGCCGACGGGGATGTGGAACCAGATCCAGTCGTCCTGCCCGCCCGCTTCCAGCAGGAGGACGCGGTTGCGAGGATCCTGCGACAGGCGGTTGGCCACCACGCAGCCGGCCGAGCCCGCACCGACCACGATGTAGTCGTACTCGCCGTCGAGGGATTGAGCCGCCATGGCGCTTCCATGCTCGAATCCGCGTGACGGGACCAGCCCGCTAGGACGGCTTCACCGTGAGGCCGGCGAAATGCGCGACGGTGCCCGGACCAATCCACAGGGCGATGGCGCCCCGGCGACCGGCGCCGCCCTTGAGGTCGTTGACGATCAGAGTGGGCTGTTCGGCCCCATCGACGAAGAGCCGGGCGCGCTCGCCCTTCACCACGATCCGCAGCCGCACCCATCGGGCCGGTTGCATGTCGACATAGGCTTCGTAGCGGGACGGCGTCTCGCGCCGCAGCCGCTCCCAGGGCCAGTCGGGCGCCGAGATGTACTGGGCCGTGTGGTTGCGCCGCTCCTGGTCCTCGGCCCGGCCGTTCGTCGGCCTGACGTAGAAGGCCTCGCCCGTCTTGCGGTCGTCGGACAGGCGGAACATCACGCCGACGAAGCCGCGCGCCCCGGGGTTCGCGCCCACCGCCCCGGGCTCGCCCGCCACCCAAAGCTCGATCTCGCCATCGCCGAAGTCAGTGCCGGGCAGCACCACCAGCTTGTCGGTGTGACCGTTGGGCGGGCCAAGGTCGGTGACCTGCAGTGCGGCCCGGCCCTGGAACGTCTTCGCCGCGACCGCCAGGTTTCCCACCGGCTCGACGCGATCCGGCATCAGAGGCGGCGGCCCGGCGCCCATCAGGCCCAGGCTCAAGGCGGCGACCACGAGCGTCCGGAACATGAAGCGGTTCTCCCCCATTCCGGCGAGTTTGGCTGACCCAGCGAGACAGGCAAGTCGCGGAGCCTTGCCGGACGTGGCGGCAAGCCGGCCACACTTCGCGCGACCTCATCAAGTGGATCCGATATGACCGCGCTCCCCAAGGCCTGCATCATCGGCGCCGGCTGCTCCGGCTTCACCACCGCCAAGCGGCTGCAGGATCTGGGCGTGCCGTTCGACTGCTTCGAGATGTCGGACGATGTCGGCGGCAACTGGTACTTCAAGAACCCGAACGGGATGTCGGCCTGCTACGAGAGCCTGCACATCGACACGTCCAAGTGGCGGCTGGCGTTCGAGGACTATCCGGTCCCGGCCGACTGGCCCGACTTCCCCCACCACGGCCAACTCCTGCAGTACTTCCGCGACTACGTGGACCACTTCGGCCTTCGCTCGCGGATCACGTTCAACACCCGCGTCGAGCATGCCGGACGCACGGCCGACGGCCTGTGGTCGGTGCTGCTGTCGAACGGCGAGACGCGGACCTACGACGTGCTGTTCGTCTGCAACGGTCACCACTGGGACGCGCGCATCCCCGACTATCCCGGGACGTTCGACGGGCCCGCGTTCCACGCCCACGACTACCGCAGCCCGTTCGATCCGGTGGACATGCGCGGCAAGTCCATCGTGGTGGTCGGCATGGGCAACTCGGCGATGGATATCGCCTCCGAGCTGTCGCAGCGGCCGATCGCGGGCAAGCTGTGGGTGGCGGCGCGCCGCGGCGTCTGGGTGTTGCCCAAGTACATGAACGGCAAGGTCGCCGACAAAGCCGCCATGCCCCCGTGGTTCCCGCGCAAGCTGGGGCTGGCGCTGGCGCGCCGGGCCATCAAGCGGGCGCTGGGCAACATGGAGGACTATGGCCTGCCCAAACCCGACCATGAACCGCTGGAGGCGCATCCCAGCGTCTCGGGCGAGTTCCTGACCCGGGCCGGCTGCGGCGACGTGAAGTTCAAGCCCAACATCGCCGAACTGATGGGCAAGCAGGTGCGGTTCGAGGACGGCAGCATCGAGGACGTGGACGCCATCGTCTACGCCACCGGCTACAACATCACTTTCCCCTTCTTCGACGACCCCGCGCTGTCGCCCGACGCAGAGAACCGCTTCCCGCTGTTCAAGCGGATGATGCAGCCGGGCGTCCCGAACCTGTTCTTCATGGGCCTGGCCCAGCCGCTGCCGACGCTGGTGAACTTCGCCGAGCAGCAGGCCAAGCTGGCAGGCGCCTACCTGACGGGCCGCTACCTGCCGCCGTCGCCGGCCGAGATGGCGCAGGTGATCAAGGACGACGAGGCCCTGCACCTGGGGCCCTACTACAAGGCCGCCCGCCACACGATCCAGGTCGACTTCGGCATCTACGTCCACGACCTGATGAAGGAGATCGAGCGCGGCGCGAAGCGGGCGAAGGCGGCCGGCAACGCCCTGCCCGTCCCGGCGCGCGCAGCTCAGCCGGCGACCATCGCAGCCGAGTAACGTGACGCCATGCGGTCCTCGATCACGCGGGCCAGGCGGCGCACGCCCTCGTCGATGGCGTCCAGGGGCGGCAGCGAGTAGCTGAGACGCAGCGTGTTGGCCTGGGCCCCCACGGCGAAGAACGGCGCCCCGGGGACGAAGGCCACGCGGGCCTCGGCCAGCGCCGCTTCCAGCAGCCGGGCGCCGTCAAGGCCTTCAGGCAGCGTCACCCAGACGAACATGCCGCCCTGGGGCTTCGTCCAGGTGACGCCCATGGGCATGTGCCGCGCCAGCGCGTCCTGGATGGCCGAATTGCGCTCGCGGTAGGCCGCCCGCAGGCGACCCAGGTGCTGGTCGTAGCCCTCGGACACGATCCGCTCTGCGACCATCTGATTGATGGTGGAGGCGTGCAGGTCGGCGCCTTGCTTCAGCAGAACGATCCTGTCGACCACGGGCGTAGGCGCGCAGATCCAGCCCAGCCGCAGCGCCGGCGACAGGGTCTTGGAGAAGGTGCCGCAGAATATGGTCCGGGCATGCTCGATGGACCCCGTGCGGGCGATGTCCAGGGCGAGCAGCATCGGCTCGTCGGTTCCGGCGAAGCGCAGCTCACGGTAGGCGCCGTCCTCGATGATCAGGAACTCGCCCTCGGAGGCTCGGTCCAGGAGCTTGAGCCGCTCCAGGCGGGTCAGCGTCCTACCCGTTGGGTTCGCGAAGTCGGGGACCACGTACGCCAGCCGCGCGCCGCTCGGGGCCTCGCCGCCCAGGTCGGCATAGGTGGGCTCGTAGGCGTTGAAGGCGCCCAGCGCGCCCAGGTAGGTGGGCCGCTCGACCAGCACCGTGTCGCCCGCCGCCAGGAACAGCTTGCCCAGCAGATCCAGCGCCTGTTGCGAGCCGGCGGTGATGACGATGTTCTCGGCGTCGCAGGGTGCGCCCGCTCGGGTCATCCGCTCGGCCACCCAGCGGCGCAGCGCGGGCAGGCCCTCGGACACCGAGTACTGCAGCGCCTGCTGGCCGGAGTCGGCGAGGATCTCGGCATAGAATGACTGAATCCGCTCCACCGGGAACAGCGTGGGGTCGGGGATGCCGCCCGCGAAGCTGAGGATGTCGAGCTGATCCAACAGCTTCAGGAGTTCACGGATCTCGGAGGCGCGGACGTGCGCCATCCGCGGGCTGAAGCGGTCTTCCCAAAAGGGGCTGGGCGGATTGGGCGAAGTCATCGGGTGTCTCCATCGGGATGTTCGGATGGAGAGGAGCTGGCCGATCCATCCGCTGTTGGCGGGGATCGGGGCGCTTGCGTCGCTAGACGCGCACGACCTCGCGAGCCCCGGAAAGGGGGGCGGCTACCTTCGAAGCGAGGGCGTGGCGCGGGCTCATCGACGTCATCCTAGGCAAACCGAACGGCGTTGTCACGGGCCAGTCAGAGCAGAGTGGCCACACCCTGCGCCATCCAGCTCGACAGGCGAGCCGATCAATATCTGGCCAGAGCATACCGAAAAATCGAAACCTTGATGCACATCAACGCGGCATAAGACCGAAGATTCCAGAAGTTTGGAAATATTTTAGGAACCCCCCACGGAGGTCATATGTCACGCTTGCGCAAATCGATCATCGCCTCAACCGCCGCGGCCCTGCTGCTCGGCGGCAGCGCCCAAGCCGCAGTCTGCGTCGGCGCCTGCGGCGTACTGGGCGCGGACGGAGATGTCACTGCGCCGCCCGGGGGCGGCAGTTACGGGTGGATTTCCACGTTCGGTGGGGTCACGGGCGAGGGCCAGATCGCGTCCGTCGGCGGCACCAACGGTTCCAGCTTCATCACCTCCCCGTTCTCGGCGACGGCCGGGGACAACCTCCATTACAATTTCAACTTCGTCTCGTCGGACGGCCAGAGCGGCGAGGGGAACTTCATCTACGAAGACTACGCCTTCGTGCAGTTGATCGACGCGGTGAGCGGCGATCTGATCGCAATGCTCTTCAACGCCCGCACGGAACCGGCGGGCCTGATCTCCCCGGGCGCGGGGCTGCCTCCCATCGATCCCGGCGTCACCCTGACCCCGCCCACGTCGCCGCTGACGCTGGGCACGGGCGCCAATGGCGGACCGGTCTGGTCGCCTCTCGGCGGATTCTCGGGCGAGTGCTGGGGTCCGGGATGCGGCCTCACCGGCTGGGTGGCCGCGGACTACAGGATCACCGAGGATGGAAACTACAGGCTTCTGTTCGGGGTCTCCAACTGGGGGGACGAGGTCTACGACACCGGCCTCGCTTTCGCGGGCATCAAGGTCGGCGACAGAGACGTGCCCGATCACGAGGGCGAGGGCGACGATGACGATGGTCCGGGCGTCGTCCCGGAGCCCGGGACCTGGGCTCTCATGATCCTGGGATTTGGCGGTGTCGGAGCCATACTACGTCGTCGGCGGCCCATCTGCGCTTTCTGATGTTACCGGCTCGCCCCGCGGGCGCCCGATCCTCCGCCTATCGTGTCACGATCGGGAATCCGGGCTTCGGCGGGGTGAGCCAACTGAGGAGCCGGGCCAGCGCGGTCCGGTCGCCCGAGGTCGTCGCCCCCGAGAGGTCGGCGCCGGCCAAGGCGCCCGACAGGAACTGGGCGCGGGGCATGGTGAGGACCGCATCGACCTTGCCGGCCGGCGGGTCCGCTTCATAGGTCAGGACCGATCGCCGGATACGGATGCGGAAGCGCTCCTTGCGGTCGGGGAAGATCAGGTCGACCACGACATCGCCGTCCTTGGCCTTCTCGGGATCGACGCGCACGGCCATCAGGTCGAGCAGCATCGGCGTGGGCGTGTTGCGTACGAAATCGAGCGAGGCCCCCTGCGCCGGGCTGGTGCGCACCCCGCCCCGCAACTCCTGAGCGCCGGACAGATACATGTTCCGCCAGATGGCGCTCTCGACGGTGGCGGCCTGACGCTCGTAGGCGCGGGCGAGCAGTTCACGCGCGGCGGTGTTCCCCGCATCGGCGGTGACCAGTCGGTTCAGAAGCTCTCCCGCCCAGCGGTCATCGCCGGCGTCGAAGGCGGCCTGGGCCGCGGCCTGGACCTTGGCGGCGCCGCCCATGATCTCCACGTAGCGCCGCGCCTCGTCGGCCGGCTCAAGCGGGGCCAGGTGAACCGGATTGGCGTCATACCAGCCCATGTAGCGCTGGTAGACCGCGCGGCTGTTGAAGCTCATCGTCCCGTAGTAGCCGCGGTTGTACCACTCGCGATCCAGCGCCTCGGGCAGCTTGATCCGGTTGGCGATCTCGGCCGGCAGCAGCCCCTCGTTCATCAGCCGCACCGACTGGTCGTGGAGGTACTTGTAGGCGTCGCGGTGCTTGTCGATGTAGTCGGCGATCTCGGCTCGGCCGAAGCGCGGCCAGCCGTGGCTGGTGAACAGCACGTCCGAACGGTCGCCGTACAGCCGCCCGGCCTCGCCCAGATAGCTCGCCCATTCCTTGGCGTCGCGGACCAGCGCGCCGCGCGGGGTCAGCACGTTGTGCATCGAGGGGTTGGCGTTCTCGGCCAGGCACAGGATGCGCAGGTCGGGCAGATACAGGTTCATCTCTGCCGGGGCTTCCGTGCCCGGCGTGAGCTGGAACTCCATCTTCACGCCGTCGACGGTCAGGGTCTGGCCGGTGCGTTCGATGTTGAGCGTGGGCGGGATCAGGGTCTGGGTCCCGGCGGAGACGCCCGGACCGATGCCCGAGCTGACCTGACCCATCGGACCCCTCGGCAGGTACGATCCGAACTGATAGGTGGCGCGACGCTGCATGGCGGCGCCGGCGATGACGTTCTCGCTGACGGCGTGCTCCAGAAAGCCCTCGGGTGCGATCACCTGGACCTTGCCCGCATCGACGTCGGCCTGGGCGACCATGCCGCGCGCGCCGCCGAAGTGGTCGGCGTGGCTGTGGGTGTAGATCAGCGCGACCACGGGGCGGGCGCCCAGTTTCTCGTTGGCGAGGTCGAGCGCAGCCTTGCCGACCTCGGCCGACGTCAGCGGGTCGATGACGATCCAGCCCGTCTTGCCGGCGATGAAGGTGGCGTTCGAGACGTCGAAGCCTCGCACCTGCCACACACCCTTGGCCACCTCGAAAAGGCCGTGCTTGGCCAGTAGCTGCGACTGCCGCCACAGGCTGGGGTTCACGCTGGCCGGCGCCGGGCCTTTCAGAAAATCGTAAGCCGACAGATCCCAGACCACTCGGCCGTCGGCGGCGAGGATCTTGGGGTCGCTGCGCGTGCCGACGAAGCCCCGCTCGGCGAAGTCGAAGTCCTGGCGGTTGGCGAAGTCCGGCGCGGCGACGGCGGGCGCGGTGAGAGCCAGGGCGGCCAGCGCCCCCAGAATCGTCGACTTCATGTGCGTTTCCTCCCCGGACCATCGGTCGCGCCGACGAGGCCCCTTGGCAACAGCGCGGCGACCCAGTTTGACTGGTGCGTCGCGGCGCAAACGCAACGCGGGTTACATTTCGGGGGAGACGCGGATGGGTATGCGAACGTCATGGGCGGGCCTGGCCTGCGCCCTCCCTCTGGTCCTGTGGGCCCCGCCGGCGCTGGCGCAGACGGATGCCCAGAAGGCGGCCTTCGCGGCGATCGACCCGCTGTTCGAGAGCTTCATGGAGGAGCGGCATGCGCCCGGCCTGGTCTATGGCGTCGTGGTGGACGGCAAGCTGGCCTACGTGCGCAGCCTGGGTGTCCAGGATACGAAAACGAACGCGCCGGTGAACCGCGACACGGTCTTCCGCATCGCCTCGATGTCGAAGAACTTCACAGCGCTGGCGGCGCTGAAGCTGCGGGACGAGGGCAAGCTGTCGCTTGATGCGCCCGCTGAGACGATCATCCCCGAACTGAAGGGACTGAAGTACCCCACCACCGACAGCCCCAAGATCACCGTGCGCGACCTGCTCAACCACGTGGGCGGGTTCGTGACGGACGACCCTTGGGGCGACCGGCAGCTGCCGATGAGCGAGGCCGAGTTCTCGCGGTTCACGGCGGCGGGCGTCCCGTTCTCGCGGGCGCCGGGGATGGCGTTCGAATACTCGAACTACGGCTATGCCCTGGCCGGACGGGTGGTGACCAACGTCTCGGGCGCGAACTACGCCGACTACATCGAAGGCGCCTTCCTGAAGCCGCTGGGCATGGCCTCGACCGGCTACGACCTGGCCAAGGCCCCGGCCGGACGCCTGGCCGTGGGCTATCGCTGGGAGGATGGGCGCTGGGTCGAGGAACCGGCGCTGGGGCCGGGCGCCTTCGGGGCGATGGGCGGGCTGATGACCAGCGCCAGCGACTACGCCCGCTACATGGCCTGGGAGCTGGCCGCATGGCCCCCGCGCGACGGCGCCGAGGATGGCATCCTGAAGCGGTCCAGCGTGCGCGAGATCGTGCGCGGACAGAACTTCGCCGGCGTGGTGACGCGAGCGGACCGAAGCAACCCCGACGACTGCGACCGGGCGCGAACCTACGGGATGGGCACCATCGCCTTTGCGGACTGCGTGCTGGGCCCGCATTTCACCCACTCGGGCGGGCTGCCGGGCTATGGTTCGAACGTGCTGATGCTGCCTGAGCGGGGCGTGGGCGTGTTCGCGTTCTCGAACCTGACCTATGCGCCGGTCAGCGTGACGGTGCGGGCCGCGACCGTGTCGCTGGTGAAGAGCGGGGCCTTCCCGGTTCGCACCACTCCGGTGAGCCCCGCCCTTCAGTCCATGGCGGCGACGGTGCAGCGGATCTTTGCGTCAGGCGACGTGCTGTCCGCGCGCGATGCGCTCGCCATGAACATGCTGCTGGACCGCGACGCCGCGCGCCGCAACGCCGACATCGCGGCGCTGAAGGGCAAATTGGGCGCCTGCCGCGCCGCCGACCCGATCGTGGCCGACAACGCGATGTCGACGGTCCTATCGTTCCCCTGCGACAAGGGGGTGCTGCAGGCGCGGGTGATCCTCGCGCCGACAGCCAAGCCCTCGATGCAGACCCTGGAGTTCCGGATCGCCCCTTAGATCCAGCCGTCGCCGGGCATCGGGAACGGCAGGATGTGGAACTCGCCGTCGCCGATGCCGCCATCGAAATCGACGGGCAGGATGACGACTTCGCCGTCGCCGGGCATCGGGAACGGCAGGATGTGGAACTCGCCGTCGTCGGGTGACGGGGCGATCTGGCCGGTCTCGAAGGTCAGGACGAAGCCGTCCTCCTTGCCGTCGCCGTCGTAGTCGATCGAGATGCGCGTGCCGCCGTCGTCGTCCTCGCGGCCCAGGATGCGGGCGTTTGCGCCCAGGCGGCTGAGGTCCAGCGTGTCGCCGGCGTTGAAATCAAGGATGGCGCCCAGGCGCTCAACGCCCTTGGCGTCGCCGTTCGAGACCAGCACAAAAGTATCGTCGCCGCCCCCGCCGATGCCGGTCGCGCCACCCTCGAGGACGAGCGAGTCGTCGCCCTCCGTACCCACGACGGCGCGGACCCGGACGCCGGGGTTGGGCTCGCCGACGGCGATGGGCAGCGGCATGGGAACCGCGTCGACCGGGATCACGGTGTCACCGGCCGGCAGCGGGCGGCCGGACGACACGATGTTGGACAGGACGAGCAGGGACATGAAGCCTCACACACGGAAAAGAATGTGGGAGGAGCTGTGCCTTAGCTCGATCAAAGAGTCCAGTAATTATGCAATACGTTTTTATGAACCTCGTTAGCCAGGGAGGACGATGTGGCCTTCGTCGGGTTTCACCGCCCCCGCCACGACGTCCGCATAGAGCGCCTGCAGCGCCTCTGGGCCGGTGTGGCGGCGCAGCTTGAGCCAGGCGTTGTCGGCGACGAAGGCCTTCAGCGCCGCCTGGAAGCGGGCGTCCAGCTCGGCCATGCCCCACTCCTGGGCGCGCTGGCGGATGCGGTCGGGGGCGAAGAAGAACACCGGCGCGACACCGGGAACCTGCGGCCGGGGCGCCGCAAGGGCGTCCCAGTGCGTGACGCCGACACCGAGGCTGAGCACCAGCGCATCGCCCAGGGCCGCATGCACGTCGCGGGTGACCGCGGCGCGGCCGGCGAAATCGACGTAGCCGGCGGGGCCCGCGCCCTTCAGGCCATCGATGTCTTCGTAGGTCACGACCTGGTCGTAGAGTCCCGTGCCGCGCAGCAGGCCGGCGTGGCCGGGCGACGTCAGGCCGATCACCTTCACGCCCCGTCGGCGGGCCAGCCAAGCCAGGCCCATCGCCGTCTTCGATGAGGCGCTCGAGAGCACCAGCGTGGCGAGCTGAGTGTCCGACAGCTGGTCGTCCAGCAGGAAGCTGGTCATGAACAACGGTCGCAACAGCGAGCGCCAGTCGTCGTCGTCGCTGGGCTCAGCCTCCTGGTAGGCGTTGTAGGTCGGGGGCAGCTCGGCGCGGTGGGCCGAGGTCTCGACGTAGCCGGACGGCCGCTTCTGGAGCCGGGCCACGGTGTGGCTCGACATCGGCCAGTAGCCGAACAGACGCAGGCCCTCCGGCGCATCGGCGGCGTTGGAGCGCACAACGCGCGCGAAACCCCAGACCGGAATCCGCCCCTGCCCGGCCGGCGCAGGGAAGAACTTCCAGTAGCCGATCTGGTCGCCCACAGCGCCGTAGGTGATGTTGTTGGCGGTGAGCGCGAAGCTCTCGACTTCGAGCAGCGCCTCGCCCTCACTGAGCGGAACCTGCAGGTCGGTTTCGGCCAGGGCCGTCTTCGTCAGGTCGCCCCGGTCTACGAGCAGATCCCAGCCACGCATCAGACAGTCTCCAGAATGACGACGGCCCCTCCTCAGCCACAGGGGAGGGGGACCGCCCAAAGGGGTGGAAAGGGGCAAGGCCAGAGCTCGCATTCTCGGCGAAGCCCCCTCCACATGCTGCGCATTGTCCCCCTCCCCCGGCGGGGAGGAGGGCCGCAAACGAAAGCCTAGTCGATGGCCGCCCAGTTGCCGTGGAAGCCGAACGGTACGCGGCGCGGCACCTCGGCGATGGCGATGGGGCCCTTGGCCACGTCCTGGGCCTCGAAGATCGCCAGGTCGGTCCGGTTCTCGGCGGCGCGGTAGATCGTGGCCGTCAGCCAGCCGTCGCCCTCGGGCGCATCGGCCGAGCGGGGCACGAAGACGGGTTCCGAGGTCAGGTCGCCGCCGTTGAGCTCGTAGACTTGGCGCTTGCCGGTGGAAAGGTCGAGGTGGGCGATGGCGCACTGGCGGATCGTGCCACTGCCGGTCGGGTCGGCCGCGTACCAGCCGTGGCGGTGCTTCAGCGTCTCCACCCGCGGATCGACCCGCGGGAACTCGCCGTCCAGGTCGTCCAGCTTGGTCTCCTGGATCGCGTCCGACGCGCCGTTCAGATCGAAGGTCCAGCGCACCAGCCGCGCCGCCGCCTTCTCTCCCGGCGAGCCGTCGGCCTTCGGGAACAGCGGCGCCACGTCGTAGCGCATCACGTCGCAGTGGATCTTGCCGTCCTCCTCCCAGGCGTTCAGCGGGTGGAAGACGTAGCAGGCCTCGGTGTTGAACCAGCGGACGGTCGACACGTCGGCGTCACGGCGCATCACGCCCACCCACGAGCCCTTCTCCGGCTCCCAGGCGAACGGCGGCTTGCCGGTCATCGCGCGTTCCAGGCTGCCGGTCAGCGGGAGGATCGGGAACAGCACGTGGTTCTGGGTGACCATAAAGTCGTGGACCATGGACGAGAACGGCGCCTCGAGGTCCTGGCGGCTGACCAGGCGGCCGTCGGCGGCGGTGACTCCGTAGCTGACGCCCTTCGAGAACGGCATCTCGCCCACGTTGTAGGCGAACCAGATCATCTCGCCGGTGACCGGGTCGATCTTGGGGTGGGCAGTGACCTTGCCCTTGAACTCGCGATCGTAACCCTTGGACTCGAGCGTATGCGGGTCCATGGCGAACGGGTGATGGCCCTCTTCCAGCGCCAAGAGCTTACCGGCGTGCCAGACGATGTTCGTGTTGGCGACCCCGCCCTCGTTGCCCATGGCCAGCGGGTCGGTGGTCATCGGGTTGCCGAACGTGCCGAACAGCGAGCGGCCGTGCTCGTGCTCCAGCTCCCACTTGGGCGTGCGGACATAGCGGTTGCGATAGCCCACCTTGCCGTCGGCAACATAGAAGGCGTGGACCATGCCGTCGCCGGCGAACCAGTGGTGGTTGGGATCGCGGGGGTCGAACTGCGGGTTCGGCCCGATACGGAACAAGGCGCCGCGCAGGCCCGCCGGAATCTCGCCCTTTACGACAAGGTCGAAATCGTCCTCCGAGCGGATCGGGGCGAAATTGCCCGCCAGATACGGATTGATGCGTGCATCGCCGTCCATCGCCGTTCCCTTCCCTTGTCGCTACGTGCTGGTTACGTCGCACTTGTGCAACTTACGTTGTAAATTCATGATGCAGGCCGTACCCCTTGGCAAGGGCTTTCTTGGGGCTTGAGTCGAATGCCACGCGTACTGACCGAGACCGACGTCGCCGACTTCCGCGAACGCCTTTGCGCGGCGGCCGAGCGGCTGTTCGCCGAGCGGGGCCCGGACGCGGTGACCATGCGCCAGCTGGCGGCCGAGCTGGGCGTCTCGCCGATGACGCCTTACCGCTACTTCCAGGACAAGGACGACATCCTGGCCGCCGTGCGCACGAACGGCTTCAACCAGTTCGCCGCGGCGCTGGAGACGGCGCGGGCGGGGGCCAAGAGCGCGCGGGCCAAAGCCGCAGCCGTGGGCGAGGCCTATGTCCGTTTCGCCTTCGACCACCCCCACACCTACAAGCTGATGTTCGATCTGAACCAGCCGATCGCCGACAGCCACTATCCCGAACTGGAAGCGGCGGGCCGCCGCGCGCACGAGACCCAGACCGCCTGGGTCAAGGACCAGATCGCCGCCGGCGAGATGGCCGGCGACCCCGAGGCCATCGGCGCCATGTTCTGGGCCGCGACCCATGGGGTGGTGGTGCTGGAGATGGCCGGCAAGCTGCCCCCAGGCGCGGCCCGCCAGTTGCACCACCAGATCAGCTCGACCCTGGCGAAGGGGCTGAACCCGGGGGCGTGAAGCCCGCTTGACCGCCCCACGGGGAACCCTGTGAGGGTGACGGCCTCACGGGAGGCGCGCATGGCGGATATCAAACCCTTTGAAGTGACCTGGACCGAGGCCGAGGTCGGCCGCGTCCTGGATCAGGTGCGGGCCTATCCGTGGCCGCTGCAGCCCGATGTGCCGGACGGCTGGGCCTATGGAACCGATGGGGCCTGGCTGAAGGGGCTCTGCGAGCACTGGACGAACGCCTACGACTGGCGCGCCGCCGTGGCCGATCTGAACCGGTTTCCGCAGTACACGGCCCGCGTCGAGGACTTCGACCTCCACTTCCTGCACGTGGTGGGCGAGGCCGGCGGCAAGCGCCCGCTCATCGTCACGCACGGCTGGCCAGGCTCGCACTACGAATTCTGGCAGTCGATCGAGAAGCTGGCGTTCCCGTCGCGGTTCGGCGGCGACCCGGCCGACGCCTTCGACCTGGTGGTCCCGTCCCTCCCCGGCTTCGGGTTCTCGTCCAAGCCGAAGCGGCCGATCGGCCAGCGCTCGACGGCGCGGCTGTTCAACACGCTGATGACGCAAGTGCTGGGGTATGACAGCTATCTGGCCCAGGGCGGCGACTGGGGCGCCATGGTCACCTCGTGGCTGGGCCGCGACCACGGCAAGCATGCCCGCGCCATCCACCTGAACATGATGGGCTTCCGGCCCCATGGCGGTCCGCAGGCCGAGGACGAGGTGGCCTGGGCCCAGAAATCCGCCGCGGCGATGGAGATGATGGGCGCCTATTTCCGCCTGCAGGTCTCCAAGCCGCAGTCGCTGGCCTGGATGGCGGCGGGCAACCCCGTGGGTCAGGCGGCCTGGATCGCCGAGCGCTTCCACGACTGGTCCGACCTGCGGAAGAAGCCGCTGGACGAGGTCCACCCGAAGGACCGGCTGCTGACGAACATCATGATCTACGTGATGACCAACAGCTTCACGACTGGCGCCTGGTACTATCGCGGCCTGGTCGAGGAAGGTGGGGTCGCGTTCGGCCCTGGCGAGCGCGTAGAGACGCCCACGGCCTTCGCCAACTTCCCCGGCGAGCCGCTGTACTCGGCTCCACCGCGCGCCTTCGCCGAGCGCGCCTACAACATCGTCCGCTGGACCGAGATGCCCCAGGGTGGCCACTTCGCCGCGATGGAGGAGCCGGACCTGTTCGTGGACGAGGTGCGGGCCTGGGGCCGCGAGCACGGCTGATCTTCCGCCCCCTCCGCCTCCGCGGCGGGAGGGACGTTATCGCGACGGCTTGTCCGCGCGGTCCAACGCCGTACAACCGCGCGCATGGCCCGCTACGATTTCGCGTCCGACAACACCGCCCCCGCCACGCCTGAAGCGATGGCGGCGCTGATCGCCGCAAATGGGGCCGGCTTCACCTCCGGCTATGGCAGCGACACGGTCAGCGCGCGGGCCGCTGATCTGGTGCGGACGTTGCTGGACGCCGACGCCGACGTACGGTTCGTGACCTCGGGCACGGCGGCCAACGCCATCTGCCTCGCCACCCTGTGCCGGCCGTTCGAGGCGGTGCTGGCGCACGAACACAGCCACGTGGCCACCGACGAGACCGGCGCGCCCGGATTCTTCGGGCACGGCCTGCGGATCGCCGGGCTGCCGGGCGCATCGGGCCGGATCGACTCCGCGAGCCTCGCCGCCCCCCTCGCCGCCCCCGACCAGCCGCACTGGCAGCCGCCGGCGGCGCTGTCGGTCACCAACTCCACCGAGTACGGCACGGTGTACGACGCGGCGACTTTGAAGGCGCTGATCGATCCGGTGAAGGCCATGGGCTACGGCGTTCACCTGGACGGCGCCCGGCTAGCCAATGCGGCGGCGGCCGGGTTCGACCTGAAGGCCATCAGGACCCTGGGCGTCGACCTGCTGGTCATCGGCGGCACCAAGGCCGGCATGACGCCCACCGAGGCCATCGTGCTGTTCGACAAGTCCCTGACCCGGCGGTTCGACGCGCGCCTCAAGCAGTCGGGCCAGCTGCCGTCCAAGGGCCGGTTCTACGCCGCGCCCTTCATCGGCATGCTGGAAGACGGCGCGTATATCCGCCACGCGGCCCACGCCAACGCCATGGCGAAGAAGCTGGCCGCGGCGATGCCGTTCCCCATCCTGCACCCGGTCGAGGCCAACGGGATCTTCGTGCAGATGGACGAGGAGAGGCTCTCGGCGCTGCACGCGGCCGGCTGGTTCGTCTACCGTTTCCTCGACGGCTCGGTGCGGTTCATGTGTTCGTGGGCGACAACCGAAGCGGCGGTCGAGGAACTGGCGGAAGCCCTCCGCGGGATCGTCTGACGGCAACGCTTCGGCGTTTGTTACCGATTACGGGCAAACCCTTGCCGAATTCAGGCCAATGTGTGGCGCTTTCGCCGCACATCGTGGAAAATCCGTAACATTCCCCGACCACTCGTCGCGAGTGTGACGCCTTTTCGTTGCTCGCCCGACCCCTGCGTGACAGCTTCCGCGCTCACCGTTTCTGGTGCGAAGCCCTTCATTCGTCGTCGTTCACGCGGCGCCGCGAGGAGGAATTCGCGCTGTCGGGGACAAGCGTCGGCGCCGCCCGGCGCGCTTGCAAAAAACGTTTCCCAGGCCGGGGGGCCGTAACAATGAAAGTCCAGATGAACACCATGCTTCGAAGCGCGCTGCTGATGTCAGCCGCCTCGGCCAGCCTGCTCGCTGCGCCGTCCATCGCCCAAGCTCAGACCGCCGGTGAAGCGACGGTCGACGTCGGCGAAATCGTGGTCACCGGTTCGCGGATCCGCCGCGACACCTTCTCTTCGCCGCAGCCGCTGGCCGTCGTGTCGGCCGAGGCCATCCGCGAGCAGGGCCAGGTGTCGCTGGGCGACCTCCTGCTCGATCAACCGGTGATCAACCCCGCGACGAACTCGCAAAACTCGTCGGGCACCCTGTTCCTCGCCGGTCAGACCCGCGCCGACATCCGCGGCCTGGGCCCGACGCGCACCCTGGTGCTGATGGACAACCGCCGCCTGCCGTTCTCGGACGCCAGCTCGCCCGCGGTCGACCTCAACACCATCCCCTCGCTGATGGTCGAGCGGATCGAGACGATCGCCGGCGGCGTGTCGGCCGTGTACGGCTCGGAAGCCATCGCGGGCGTCGTCAACTTCATCATGAAGAAGGAACAGGACGGCCTGGAACTCGACATCCAGGGCGGCGTCACCCAGGAAGGCGACGGCGAGGAGTATCGCGCCGGCTTCAACTGGGGCTCCAAGTTCTTCGACGACAAGCTGAACATCCTGATCGGCGGTGAAGTCGCCAGCCAGGACACGATCATGCAGCGCGACCGGAGCTTCGGTAATCCGGGCATCCGCCGCGACACCCGCGTGACGCCGCAGCCGATCATCCCGGCCTCGCGCGCAAACACTTCGCCCTTCGCGACGTTCCAGCTGATCGGCGGCGCCCTGGGCACCGCACGGTCCGTCACCCTGGACGCCCGGAACCCCACCAACGTGGTTCGCCTTTCGGCCGCCTGCTCGACCGCCACGGTCCAGCCGGACTGCCAGGACCCCGCGCTGTTCTACTCGGGCCCGGCGTACAACACGCTGCAGGGCAAGAGTAACCGCCAGGTGATCCGCGGCTATGCCGACTACAAGATCACCGACACCTGGAAGGCCTTCGTCGACCTGTCCTACCTGCACGGCTCGGGCTACGGCATCTTCCAGCCGGCGTTCTCGTCGGCTGCGGGCGGCGGCACGATGCCGGTCGTCCTGCGCGGCGACAACGCCTACCTGAACGGCGCCGGCGCCACCGCCGCGGCGCTGCGTGCGGAATGGCTCGCCGCCGGCAAGACCTTCACCCAGGGCTCGACCGCTCAGGTCGGCAAGTTCTGGCAGGAGTTCGGCGGCCGTGACGTGAAGGCCGAGCGCGAGCAGGTCAAGTACACGGGCGGCATCGAAGGCAAGTTCCAGACCTTCGGTCGCGACGTGAGCATGGACAGCTACGTCCAGTACTCGGAAGTGACCGGCACCACGATCTCGTTCAACGTGCCGAACGTCGCCCGCGTCCAGCAGGCGACCGATGCGGTGCTGCTGAACGGCGCCGTCGTCTGCCGCGACGCGGCCGCCCGCGCCGCCGGCTGCACCCCCTGGGACCTGGTCAACGGCGCCAGCCGTGAAGCGATCCTGTGGACCAACGGCGTCGCCTCGTCCGACCAGAAGCTGAGCCAGACGGTCGCCGGCATCAACTTCGCCACCGACCTGTTCGATCTGCCGGCCGGCCCGGTGGGCGTCGCGTTCGGCGGCGAATACCGCAAGGAAAAGAGCCAGTTCGTCCAGGACGCGCTGTCGGCCTCGGGCGCGCTGTTCTTCAACGCCATCGGCACCCGTCAGGGCGAGTACGACGTTCGCGAAGCCTACGCGGAAGTCCGCATCCCGCTCCTGAAGGACGTGCCGTTCGCCGAAGAACTGACCGTCGAGGCCGCCGGCCGCGTGTCGGACTACTCGACGATCGGCGGCACCGATCAATGGCGCGTCAACGTCACCTGGGCCCCGGTGAAGGACGTCCGCTTCCGGGCGACGGAATCGACCGCCGTCCGCGCGCCGAACATCGTGGAACTCTTCGCGCCGCAAGGCCGGAACTTCACGACCACGGCGCTCGACCCCTGCGACTCGGCCAACTTCCGTGCCGCCACGGCGGCCCAACAGGCGGCCCGCCGGGTCACCTGCGCGGCGGCGATCCCCGGCTACAACCCGACGACCTTCGTGTCGAACATCGGCACGGGCCGTCCCTCGCTGGCCCTTCTGCAAGGCGGCAACCCGGACCTCGGTGCGGAAAAGGCGCACACCTTCCAGTACGGCGTCGTGATCAACCCGCGCTGGGTGCCGAACCTGCAGATCTCGGCGGACTTCTTCAAATACAACATCACCGACCAGGTGGGTTCGATCCCGATCAACACGCTGCTCGGCGCCCTCTGCTATGACGACGCGTCGCGTCCGATCGAGCAGAACCAGTTCTGTCAGCAGATTCGTCGTGACCGCACCGGCGCCACCACCGGCGGCCTGCAAGGCGGCATCTTCGAAGTCGTCCTCGTTCAGCAGAACGTGGCGTCGGTGAAGGTCGAGGGCTGGGACTACTCGGTCAGCTACGGCTTCCAGACCGAAGATCTGTTCGGCAAGGACTATGGCTCGATCGCCATGCGCGTCGACGCCACCTGGATGTACCAGTGGGCCCTGCAAGGGCTGCCCACCCAGGCTTACACCCAGTTCGCGAACACCATCACGAACGCTACGCCGGAGTGGAAGGGCAACGCCTCGCTGCGCTGGACCTACGACAAGTTCTCGTTCACCTGGAGCACGCTCTACTTCGGCTCCATGATCGCGAACCAGGCGCAGCAAGCGGGCGTCATCGATCCCTTCAAGACGGGCGACTACTTCCGTCACGACATCCGCGCCACCTACCGCCTGAACGACGATATCCGCCTCCGCGCGGGCGTCGTGAACGCGTTCAACAAGAAGCCGCCGCAACTGCCCGAGACCTTCGCGGGCACGGGCACCGGTTCGTCGCAGTACGACAACGCCGGCCGGTTCTTCTTCGTCGGCGCGAACATGGAGTTCTAAGGGCTTCGGCCGGGTCTCCGGACCCGGCCGGTTCCTGCAGATACGGAAAGAGCCGCCGGGCGACCCCGGCGGCTCTTTCTATGTCTGCCTCCCCGCGGAGCGGCGGGATGCAAGCGGGCGCGCCCCCTACTGCAGCCCGCTGCGGCCGATGGCGTAGAAGCGTTCAGAGCGGCGCACCTTGAGTTCCTCGGCCGACAGGCCTTCCAGCGCCTTCAGTTCTTCCTCCACGGCGTCGCCCACGGCGGCCATCGCCGCTTCCGGCGCCGAGTGCGCGCCGCCCGGGGGCTCGGGGATGATCCGGTCCACGATCTTCATCTGCAGCAGGTCCTGGGCGGTGATCTTCATCGCCTTGGCCGCCTCGGCCGCGGTTCGCGCGCCGCGCCACAGGATCGAGTTCGCGCCCTCGGGCGGGATCACCGAATAGATGGCGTGCTCCATGATCAGCACGCGGCTGCCGCAGGCGGTCGCGATGGCCCCACCCGAACCACCCTCGCCCGTCACCACGGCCACCATCGGCACCGACAGCATCAGCGCCTTCTCGGTGGAGCGCGCGATCGCCTCGGCGACGCCGCGTTCTTCCGACGCCATGCCGGGATAGGCCGCCGGGGTGTCGACGAACGAGATCACTGGCAGGGTGAAGCGCTCGGCCAACTCCATCAGGCGCACCGTCTTGCGGTAGGCCTCGGGGCGGGCATAGCCGAAGTTGTGCTTCACCCGGCTCTGGGTGTCGCGGCCCTTCTCGTTGCCCATGACCACGACCGCGCGGCCCCGGAAGCGGCCCAGGCCGCCCATGATCGCCTGGTCGTCGGCGAACTTGCGGTCGCCGCGCAGCTCCTGGAATTCGTCGATCAGCGCGCCGACGTAGTCCACGAAATGCGGACGGTCGGGATGGCGGGCGACCTGCGTCTTCTGCCAGGCGTCCAGGTTGGCGTAGGCCTCACGGCGCATGTCCTGGGCCCGCGAGCGCAGAGCCTCGATCTCGTCGTCGAACGAGCCTGGACTGGCGGTTTCCGAGAGCTTGGAGAGCTCCTCGATCTTCGCTTCGAGGTCGGCGATCGGGCGCTCGAACTCGAGGTAGTGCGCAGCCATTCAGGGATCCGTCCAGGGAGGCGAGCCGCCTCGGGAAGCGGCGGAAATTAGGCGGGAACGGCCCCGCTCACAAGGCATGAGAAATCGCAGCGGTTCCGGCGCGGCGGAACACTCAAGCCTGCTGGCCGTTTGTGTGGCCTCGAGGAGACCGGAGCCCACACATGAACATGCATCTGAAGATCGGAATGGCCTCGGCGCTCGCCCTCGCGACCGCCGCGCCGATGGCCGCAGCCCAGCAGTATCGTCCCACCGACGAGTACCAGCGACAGCAGCAGGACTACAATCACGAGCGCGAGCAGTACGAAGACCGGAAGGCCCAGAACGAGGGCGCCCGAGAGAACTACCGCGAGGCCCGACAGGACTACGCCGTGGCGCGCGCCGACTACGAGCGCCGACTGGCCGACTGGGAGAACGCCCGAGCCGCCTATGACGCCCGCAACGGATACGGCGCCTACGCTCGGGTCTATGCCCGACCGACCTGGGACGACGCCGGATGGGACCGCATGCCCGAGTCCGCCGATCGCTATGATCGCCAGGCCACATACGAATCCCGCCAGTCGCGTCGCGACTATCGCGCCGCGCGGGCCGACTACGATCGACGCCTGGCGGAATGGAACCGTGCACGGGCCATCTACGACCGCCGCTATGGGTACGGCGCCTATGCGCGCATGTATCCGCGCCCGACGTGGGATCAGGCTTACTGGACCACCAATCAGCCGCCGCCCTACGCGGGCTACTATGGTCGTCCGGCCACGGCCACGGCGATTCCCTGCGGCAGCGGCGCCCGCTCGAACAACTCGACCGTCGCGGGCGGCCTGATCGGCGCTCTGGCCGGCGCGGTTCTGGGATCGCAGATCGCCGGTCGCGGTGACCGGACCGAAGGCGCCGTGCTGGGCGGCGTTGCGGGCGCGGTCGTCGGCGGCGCCGTCGGCAACGCCAACGACAAATACAAGTGCGACAGTCGCGGCCCATACTTCAGCTACGACGACACCGTGGAATACCGCGAGGGCCGCCGCCGCTACTCGTCGGCCTATGACAGCAGCTACTACACCCGTGAGCGATGCCGTCTGGCCGCGGCGCCCGTGGACGCCTATGGCCGCGACGTCCGCTATGTCCGGGTCTGCCCGGACAGCGACGGTCGCTATCGGATCACCGGCTAGGTCCTTTCCCTCCCCGCCGGGGAGGGACGGATCGCAAAGCGATCAGGGTGGGGGAGCCTCCGGCTTCCCCCTCTGGCCGCGCCCGCTCAGCGCTTCTTCGCCAGCGGATGGCGGGTCTGCACGATCTCGCGCAGGCGGTCTGAGGCGACGTGGGTATAGATCTGGGTGGTTGCGATATCGGCGTGCCCGAGAAGCTTCTGGACCACGCGCAGGTCTGCGCCGCCTTCGAGTAGGTGAGTGGCGAAGGCATGGCGCAGGACGTGCGGACTTACCCGCTCGGGATCAATGCCGGCGCGCGCCGCCGCCTCGTCCAGCACCTGTGCGAAGCGTCGCGGCGTGAGGCGACCGGCTTTGCCGCGTGACGGGAACAGCCATGGATTGGCCTTGTCGCCCTTGGGCAGGAAGGCCGGACGCGCGGCGATATAGGCCTTTACGGCGGCGCGCGCCGCATCGTTCAAGGGCGCCAGCCGTTCCTTGCCGCCCTTGCCTTTGATGATCAGGTAGGCTGGGTCGCGCGCCAGCGCCGAAAGCGGCAAAGCCGTGAGTTCCGAGATGCGCAGCCCCGAGGCGTAGGCCAGCTCCACCATGCAGCCGAACCGCAGCCCCTGGGCCCCGTCGCGAGCGCCGGCGGCGGCGATCAGGCGGTCCATCTCGTCCCGCGACAGCACCTTCGGCAGCGGACGGCCCTTTTTCGGCGCCTCGACCCGGCGCGACGGATCGTCGTCACGCCAGCCCTCGCCCAGCACGAAGCGATAGAACTGCCGCACCGCCGCGCGCCGCCGCGCCGCGGTGGCCGGCGACAAGCCGCGGACGCCCAGGTCGGCGAAGTAGGCTTCGATGTGCTCAGCGCCGGCTTCGGCCAGGCCTGTGCCACGCGCCGCCAGGTAACCGGAGGCGTCCGTCAGGTCTCGGGCATACGCTGACAGCGTGTTGCGGGCCGCGGCGCGCTCGACGGCCATCATCTCCAGGAAGGCCTCGGCCCAGTCGGCCCCCTTGCTCACTTGAGCCCCGCCAGCCCTTCGAGGGCGAGCAGCCGTGCTTCGTCGACAAGACCCACCCGCGACAGGACCCGGATCATTCGTACCCGGTCCGCCAGCGCCGGGCCGCTCGCCCCCGCCTCTGCGCAGGTCCACAGCGCCAGGAGCGCAGCCTCGCCCGTGCGGCGCGAGTCGGCGGCGGTCTCGAGGGCGAGGTTGCGGCCGACGGGCGCCTTGCCCTCGCCGATCGGGAAGCCGCTGATCCGCGCCCGATCCGCCGGCGGCAGGTCATTGGCCAGCGCGGCGACCAGCAGGGCGGCGGACTGCAGCCGGCCCTTGGTCTTGGGATCCCCCTCGCTGGCCGCGGCGATCAGGGCCGAGACGCCCGCCGGCGGCGGCAGGCCCGCCACGACTGAGGCGGCCAGCCCGCCGATCTGGGCGTCGATGGCGGTGGTGTCGTAGGTCGGGAGGCCCGGCTCGGCGCCGGAGAGCACGGCCGCCACCGCTGGCGCAGGCTTCGCGGCCGCAAGATCGAGATTCAGGCCGCGCGAGAGCGCGAGGTCCAGGCCATTGCGCAGCGAGGCGGCGCCGGCGGGCGTGCCTGACAGCTTCGCGGACATCAGCCGGCCGTAGACGGCGTCCCGGGCCTGGGCCTGGGCCAGGTCGAAGGTCAGTTGGGCCTGGGCGCCCTGCCCCGCCTCGGCCTGGCAGAGCGCGCGCAGACGCAGCCAGTAGATGTCGCCGCGCCCCGTCGAGAGGCCGCCGGCCAGCTGGCAGGCGCGGGCGACATCGCCGGCCAGGAGCGCGCTTTCAGCGGCGGCGCGAGACAGCTCGGCGCTGCGGTCGAGACCGGGCGTGCGTTCCAGGACGCGGCTTGCGGCCTTCACATCTCCCAGTGAGATCAGGGTGTTGACCCGGGCTCCGGCCAGCACTTCGTCATTTGCGGCCCCGGTGGGACCGGGCGCGCCGGTGGCCAGCAGACGCCGGGCAAGCGCGGCGGCCGCCGGCGACAGCGGACGCGTGCTCAGCATCGGCAGCACCACCCGGGCGGTGTCCAGCGGCGTCCCGCGCCAAAGGTCCTGGGGCAATCCGGTGTCGCGGCCGGGCACCGAGAAGGCGTCGGGGGCGGCGAGCTGGGTCACTTCGACCTGGGCCACGGCAGGCGCGCAGGCGACGGTAAGGGCGGCGGCGAGGAGGGTCAGACGCAACATGACGACAGCTTACTCACGGTGTCCCGTTGGCGCGAGCACACAGGGTCGTGTAAAGGCTGCGCCGTCGATGGATCGCTACGAACCACTACGCCGCCGCACGATCGCGCTTGTGGGCCTCATGGGCGTCGGCAAGTCCAGCGTGGGCCGACGCCTGGCCAGCGCCCTGAACCTTCCCTTCCGCGATGCGGACGCCGAGGTGGAGGCTGCGGCCGGCCGCTCGATTCCCGAGATCTTCGCCGCTCTGGGTGAACCCGCCTTCCGCGACGGCGAGCGCCGGGTGATCGCGCGCCTGCTGGAAGGGCCGCCACACGTGCTGGCCACCGGCGGCGGCGCGTTCATGAACGACGAGACCCGCGGCCTGATCAAGCAGCGCGCCGTCTCGGTGTGGCTGAAGGCCGATCTCGACATCCTGGCGCGTCGTGTGGGCCGCAAGGACAGCCGCCCCCTGATCGCCGGCAAGGACCCGATGGAGGTGCTGAAAGAGCAGGCCGCCGTCCGCTATCCGGTCTACGCCCAGGCCGACGTGACCGTGGAGACCGGCGACGCCGCCCATCACATCACCGTCGACCAGGTGATCGAGGCGTTGACCAGCTACCTGGGCGAGCCCGCCGAATGAGCCGCATCGTTCCCGTGGGCCTTGGCGACCGCGCCTACGACGTTCTGGTGGGCGAGGGCCTGCTGGAGCAGGCCGGCCGTCTGATCGCGCCGTTCCAGAAGCGCGGCCGCACCGCCGTGGTCTCGGACGAGACCGTGTGGGGCATGCACGGCGCACGGCTGACCGCCGCCCTGGCCGCCGCGGGCATCGAGGCGCTGCCGGTGATCGTGCCGCCGGGCGAGCAGACCAAGAGCTTCGAGGGCCTGGCCGACGTCTCGGATCGCCTGCTCGCGATGGAACTGGACCGGGGCGACATCGTCACCGCCTTCGGCGGCGGCGTCGTCGGCGATCTCGCGGGCTTCGCCGCAGCGATCTACAAGCGCGGCATCGACTTCGTGCAGATTCCGACGACCCTGCTGGCGCAGGTGGATTCCTCCGTGGGCGGGAAGACGGCCATCGATACGCCGCGCGGCAAGAACCTGGTGGGGGCCTTTCACCAGCCGAGGCTGGTCCTGGCCGACCAGACGGTGCTGTCCACCCTGCCCGACCGCGAGATGCGCGCGGGGTACGCCGAGATTATCAAGTACGGCCTGCTGGGCGACCGCGTGTTCTTCGAATGGCTGGAGATGAACGTCGCGGCCGTGCTGGCGCGCGACCCGGAGGCGCTGGCTCACGCGGTCGCGCGTTCTGTGGAGATGAAGGCCGAGATCGTCGCCGAGGATGAGAAGGAACAGGGGCGCCGCGCGCTGCTGAACCTGGGCCACACCTTCGGCCACGCTCTGGAATCCGAGACCGGTTACGGCGACGCGCTGCTGCATGGCGAAGCCGTGGGCGTCGGCATGGCGCTGGCGTTCCGCTTCTCCGCTCGCCTGGGGTTGGCCAATGGGCAGGACGCCGAGCGCGCCAGCCGCGCGATCGCCGCGTCGGGCCTGCCGACCAGGCTGCGTGACGTGCCCGGCCATCCGTTCGACGCCGGACGTCTGGTGATGCACATGGGCCAGGACAAGAAGGCCGAGGCCGGTCGATTGACCTTCATCCTGGCGCGCGCGCTGGGCGACGCGTTCGTCGCCAAGGACGTGGACGCCGCCGCCGTGCTTGAATTCCTAGTTGCGGAAGGCGCCCACCCATCAGGTGAAAAGCCGTGATCTGGGCGCTCGTCGCGGGCCTGGCCCCCACCCTGCTCATCCTGCTGACGATGTCGGCGCTGATCTCGGCCGCCGAGACATCGATGACGGCCGCCAGCCGCGGCCGGATGCACCAGTTGGAGCGCGAAGGCGACCAGGCGGCGCGCCGGGTCAACAAGCTCATCGGCAATCAGGAGACGATGATCGGGGCGATCCTGCTCTCGAACAACGTCATCAACATCTTCGCCTCGGTGGTCACCACCCAGGTGCTGGGCGCGGCCTTCCCCGGCTGGCTTGGCGCGGCGATCGCCACCGCGGTAATGACGGTGCTGGTGGTGATCTTTTCCGAGATCCTGCCCAAAACCATCGCCATCGCCCGCGCCGACGACACAGCCCGCTCGCTCTCGATCCCGACGTACTGGGTGGTTCGCATCTTCGGCCCGTTGGCCGATGGCGCGCAGTGGATCGTGCGCCAGACGCTGCGGCCCTTCGGCATCAAGCTGGACGCCGGGACCGACGTACTGGCGGCCCACGAGGAGATCCGTGGGGCCGTCGAATACCACCACTCGGAAGGCCTGGTGGAGAGTCGCGACCGCTACATGCTGGGCGGCGTGCTGGACCTGGCCGAGATGGACGTGTCCGAAGTCATGGTCCACCGCCGCTCTATGGAGACCGTCGACGGCGACCTGCCGCCGCGTGAGATTCTGGCCGAGACCCTCGCCAGCCAGCATAGCCGGGTGCCGATCTATCGTGGCGACGCCGAGAACGTGGTGGGCGTCCTGCATGTGAAGGACCTGCTGCAGGCGCTGGCCGAGACCGACGGCCGGATCGACGACCTGGACATCGCCGCCATCCTGCGCGAGCCGTGGTTCATCCCCGAGACCACCAGCCTGAAGGACCAGCTCGCGGCCTTCCTGAAGCGCCAGAACCACTTCGCCCTGGTGGTCGATGAGTATGGCGCGCTGCAGGGCCTCGTAACTCTCGAGGACATCCTCGAGGAGATCGTGGGCGAGATCGAGGACGAGCACGATGTGGTGGCCGCCGGCGTCAAGCCGGACGCCGACGGCTCGGTTGTGGTCGAGGGCTCGGTCACCATCCGGGACCTGAACCGCGCGATGGACTGGGACCTGCCCGACGACGAGGCGGTGACGGTCGCGGGCCTGCTGATCCATGAGGCCCAGCAGATTCCCGAGGTGGGCCAGACCTATACCTTCCACCATCACCGCTTCCGCGTTGAAGCCCGCAAGGGCGCACGCGTCACCTCGCTGAGGGTCGAGCCCCTGCCGCGGGACGACGGGGAGTAGCGGGAGCCTCCCCCGCCCCGCGTTAGCGCGTCAGCGTCGGTAGGGCGGAACTACGACATACACGAAAGGGTCGGAGCTGGCCGCGGCCCTGGCAGGTCCTCGGGCGCGTTCGTGCATCTCGTGTATTTCGTGTTTCCAGAATGACAGCGCCTGCGGCGCAATGAGGGATGGGGAAGCGGCGGACCGCCTCCCCACCTCTGCAGCATCAGAAGTTCAGGTTCGCGCCGACGAAGAAGAAGCGGCCGCGGTTGTCGTATTGCGACGCGCCGGTGCCGGTGCCGGTGAAGGTCTCCGGCAGGCCCGGCGGGTTGCGGTCGAACAGGTTGATCACGCCCGCGCGCACCGACATGTCGTCGTTCAGCTTATAGCCGACGCGAAGATCGTGCCGGAAATAGTCGCCCGTGTAGTAGGGGTCGAGCTGGTTCGGCTGGAACGCGTTGTTCGAGACCATCGAGTCGATCCAGACCGTATTCCAGGTGACCGACAGCTTGTCGTAGGTCCAGCGAACCGAACCGTTGGCCTTCCACTCGGGCGTCGCGTTGTTGATGGTGTTCGCGAGCTGGGTGTAGGCCTGACCGGGTAGCCCCTGGAGGTGGAAGCGGTACATCCAGGTGGCGTCGAGCCGCATGGCGATCGAGCCGTAGTCCTTGCCGAACAGGTCCTCGGTCTGGAACCCGTACGAGATCGCGTAGTCCCAGCCTTCGACCTTCACGCTGGCCACGTTCTGGTTGACCAGGATCACCTGCGTCACGCCGCCGACGACGCCGGCCGCCGTCCCCGTGGGGTCACGCTGAATCTGCGCGCAGAACGGGTTGGACGCGAATGGCGTAGCCGAGTCGTAGCAGAGCGCCTGGAACAGGGTGTTGATGGGGATCAGGCCGACCTGATCCTCAATATTGTACTTGAAGAAGTCGGCCGAAATCTGAAGGTTCGGGATCCAGCGCGGCTGGACCACGACGCCGTACTGGTAGGTGGTCGCCGTCTCGGGCCCCAGGTCGGGGTTGCCGCCCTGCAGCAGCGGCAGCGACGGGCGGCCCGCGCCGAAGCTCGACTGGAATGTCGCCGGATTGTAGCCCGGAATCGCGGCCGCGCAGTTGACCCGTCGCGCCGCCTGCTGGGCCGCCGTGGCGCCGGCGAACACCGAAGCGTCGCAGGGGTCGGTGGCGGCGGTAGTGAAGTTGCGGCTTTGCGGGGCGAACAGCTCGACGATGTTGGGCGCGCGCACGGCGGTGGACTGCGAGGCGCGGAAGCGGATGTCCTTCACCGGCAGCCATTCGACGTGCAGGCGGTATTGGTCGGTGCCGCCGATCGTGGAGTAGTCCGACACGCGGCCGGCGGCCTCGAACGTGAGCTCCTCGGCGAACGGAGCGTCCTTCAGGATCGGGACCCGGATCTCGCCGTAGGCTTCCTTGACGTTGTACTCACCCGCGCGCGTGCCGATGGCGTTGAAGAACAACGCCCCCGAAGCGCCGATCGGATCCTGCGCGAAGAAGCTCTCCTCCTTGCGGTACTCGGCGCCGAAGGCCACCCCGACGGGGCCGGCGGGCAGTTCGAAGAGTGACGTCGCGAAGTTCAGGCCGGCGACCGTCTGCTTGATCTGCTGGTCGGTGACCGAGACGCCGTTGGCCCAATTGATGGCCTCTCGCGACGGCTGGCCGTTGATCAGGTCCCAAGGGGTGCAGCCCGCCGCGCGGGCGGCGGCGTCGCGGCAGACGATCTGGCCGTTCAGCAGCACGGCGTCCACCGCCTGCTGCACCCGGGCGATGTTGGGCACGTTGTACGAGATCGTCGAGCCGTTGAGCTCGGAGTACTGCACGTAGCTGTCCCAGTTCACGTCGCGGCCGAAGGTCTGGAACTTGCCCTCCATGCCGCCGGCGATGCGGATCTGCTCGCGCTCGGTCTTCACGTCGCGGTTGCCGAATTCGACCCAGGTCTTGCCGACCTGGACCTGCGAGGCCTGGGTGAGGGTGAGGCCCGCGCCGCGCTGCTCGAAGGGCACGGTGGCAGCCGACGACGCCGTCCAGGCTGCCCGCAGCGCCGCCGCCGCCGCGCCAGGACCGTTGAGGTAGGCGTTGTCGCCACGGATGGTGATCGGCATCGTGCCGCCGCCCGCCGCGCTGGAGAACGCCGGCGAGAAGATGCCGTAGCCCGAAACCTTCACGTAGCTGGCGTCGAGGAAGACCTTCCAGTTGTCGGTGACCTTGTAGTCCACATAGGTGCGCAGGACACCGCGATTGGCCTTGCCCTGCAGCGCCGTGAACACCTGGTTGTAGAACAGCGACGGGTCCTGGCAGGTGGGCTGGACGGTGGCGGTGGCGCAGTTCTGCGACAGGCGCACGATCGAGCTGCCGTTGTCGCGGATGTCGCGGGTGACCGACAGGCCCGTGCCCACCACATTGCTGTTGCGCAGCTGGAAGGTGGCGAAGGGCGAGGAGTTCGAACGCGACTGGGGCAGCACGTTCTGGACCGTGACGCCGGTCGCGGAGTTGCGGCGGATCCCCGGGAAGGCCCAGTCCCGGTCCCTCTGCAGGATCGGCTCGAGGCCGGCGTATTCGCCACCGACCAGCACGCTCAGCTTGTCGTCGAAGAATTTGCGGCCCCAGTTGAAGCCGGCGCGAAACTCCTCGCCATCCTTCTCCTCGGTGATGCCGGTCTGCAGGTCGACCTCGAGGCCGTCATGCTGCTTCTTCATCACGAAGTTCACGACGCCCGAGATGGCTTCCGAGCCGTACACGGCCGAGGCGCCGCCCGCGATCGTCTCGATGCGATCGATCATCAGTGAGGGAATGGTGTTGAGATCCACGGCCGGCGAAGAGGCGTCCGAGAACGGCAGGCGACGGCCGTCCATCAACACCAGGGTGCGGGTGGCGCCCAGGCCGCGGATGTCGGCGCGGGTCTGACCGGCCAGGAACAGGGTCGCCGACGTGGTCTGGGAGTTCTGGTTCGGGTTGATGTTGGGCTGTTCAAGCAGGAGGTCGCCCACGGAAACCTGGCCCGACTCGCGGATGGCCTCCGAGCTGACGACCGAGAGCGGCTGCGGCGCCGAGAACGTGTCGCGGCGGATCCGCGATCCGGTGACGACGATCTCGCCCACTTCGGCGCCTTCCTCGGTGGTCTGGGCCCAGGCTGCGCCGGCGAAACCGGTCGCGGTGATCGCGCCGCAGATGAACGAGGTAGCCAGCAGGCGCTGGCGCGTCGGGTAGAGCTTCAAATGCAAATCCTCCAATTGCCGGCGCGCGGACGCGCGGCATGCATGCCTTGCTGCGGACGTCTGGAATCGGGGCCGCCGGCTCGCGCGGCGCCCCACTGCCGCTGCCCGACGCCACCTCTAGGGAGCGCCCGCGGCGGCGCTTAAGGAGATCGCCTCATCGTCTTCATGAAATCGATTCAGGAAGAGGATCGCACGCCGGGCCGAGACTGCCCTCAAGATGCTGATATCGTGGAAGGTTTTGCCGCGTCACGAAACGCGCGCAAAGGCGCCCGCAATCTGTCTCCAGGCGGTCATAGGCCGTACCGGCCTGTCATTGTTACGTGGCGTGTGGCGCCAGCGACACGTGCGCGGCGCAGGACGGCTTAGCCTTCGCGGAAATAAGGCTCGACCGGGCCTTGCAGCTTGATCGTCAGCGGGTTGCCGTGACGGTCCTTGGAGGCTCCGACCGCGAGCCGCACCCAGCCTTCGCTGACGCAGTATTCCTCGACGTTCGTCTTGTCCTGGCCCTTGAAGCGAACGCCGACGTTCCGCGAGAGGACGGCCTCGTCATAATAGGGGCTGTTGGGGTCCACGCTGAGGCGGTCGGGCAGGGGCGGAAGAGTGTCGTCGCTCATGCGCGGGACCTCGCACGACCGGCCGCGCGGTTCAAGACGCAGGCGGCGCCACAGCCGGCGTCTCCTGGGCTTTCTCCAGCGAAACCTTCAGCTTGGCCATCACTTCCGGCGTCAGCGCACGGCCATGATCGGGGTCGATGGAAAGGCCCTGGATGCTGACCCCGGCGAACAGCGCGCCGACCTCGGGATCGCGCATCCGCTCGGAAAGGCCGGGGAAATGCCGATCCAGCCACGCCAGCATTTTCGGGTCCTCCATCAGCTCATGGATGGGCGTCTCCAGCGTGTACTTCGGCGAGGCCGGCGTCGGCTGGGCCGCCGCCGGTCCAAACACCAGAAACCCGGCGGCGAGTGCGAGCACGAGCCTTCGCATGATCCGATCCTCCTGCTCCGATGTTACCCCCGCCGCCGCGCACACGGATTGCCAAGCCCGTTTCAACGCGGTTCAAGAACAGCCATGAAACTCGCCACCGCCGCGCTCGCGGCCCTTTTCGCCGTCACCCCCGCCTTGGCCGAGCAGCTTCCTCCGAAACGGATCTTCGATAGCCCCGACATCTCGGGCCCCCGCGCCCGGGGCGTGAAGCTGTCGCCGGACGGCAAGTCGGTGACCTACATCAAGACCCGCGCCGACGACCTGACCGTCACCGACCTCTGGGTCGCGGACGTGGCCGGCGGCGAACCCCGCCTGCTCCTGGACGGCAAGACCCTCGCCCCCGCCCGGCGTGAGCTGTCCGAGGCCGAGAAGGCGCGGCGCGAGCGGGCGGGCGTGGCCACCCGCGGCGTGGTCGACTACGCCTGGGACAGTCAGGCCAAGGTGATCCTGGCCCCGGTCGAGGGCGACATCTTCGTCTATGACGTGGCGGCCGGTAAGGCGCGGCAGGTCACCCGCACGGCCGGCGACGAGATCGACGCCAAGGTCTCGCCGAAGGGCGGCTTCGTCAGCTACGTGCGCGACGACAACCTCTATATCACGCCGACCGCCGGCGGGGCCGAGCGCGCGCTCACCGAGGGTGGGACCGAGCTCAAGAGCTGGGGGACGGCCGAGTTCATCGCCCAGGAAGAGATGGACCGCGACACCGGATACTGGTGGAGCCCCGACGACAAGGCCGTCGCCATCGCCTTCGTCGACCAGACCGGCGTCGACGTCGTCGACCGTCCCGAGGTCGGAGCCACCGGCGCGAAGGTGATCGCCCAGCGCTACCCCCGGCCGGGTCGGCCCAACGCCCGCGTCGAGCTCTACGTCCAGCCGCTGGACGGGCCGCGCGTGAAGGTGGACCTGGGCGCCGACGCCGACATCTACCTGGCCCGCGTGGCCTGGGCGAAGGACGCGGCGACGCTTTACGTCCAGCGCCAGAGCCGCGATCAGCGCCGGCTGGACCTGCTGGCCGTGGATCCGGCGACCGGCAAGGGTCACGTGATCCTCACCGAGACCAGCCCGCACTGGGTCGACCTCACCGACGACTTCAAGCCCCTGAAGGACGGAACGTTCCTGTGGTCGTCCGAGCGGTCAGGATGGCGGCACCTCTACCTCTACGGCCGAGACGGCAAGCTGATCCGGCAGGTCACCAGCGGCGACTGGCCGGTAGGCAAGATCGAGGGCCTGGACGAGGCCAGGCAGACGGTGATCTTCGCCGCGCACAAGGACAGCCCCGGCGAGCGCCGGATCTATTCCGTGTCGTACGCCAAGCCGGGCCAGCCCAAGGCGCTGACCCCGGCCGGCGGCTGGTGGACGGTGACCGTGGCCGACAAGGGCGGCGCCTTCGCCGGGACCTACGAGGATCCGAAGACCCCGGCCCAAACCGCGCTCTACCGCGCCGACGGAACCCGCGTGCGCTGGATCGAGGAGAACCCGCTGAAGCCCGGCCATCCGTTCTGGCCGTACGTGGACCGCCTGCGCCAGCCGACCTTCGGCACGATCAAGGCCGCCGACGGCTCGGACCTGTGGTGGTCGATGCGCACGCCGCCCGGCTTCGACGCCTCCAAGAAGTATCCGGTGATCGTGCAGGTCTACGGCGGCCCCTCGGGCCCGCGCGTCGCCAGCAACTGGCACAGCCCCGAAGATCAGATCCTGCTGGACGCAGGCTATATCCTGTTCCGGCTGGACAACCGCGGCGTCGGCTTCCGCTCAACGGCCTTCAAGACCGCCATCGACCGCAAACTGGGCCAGCTGGAAGTCGACGACCAGATCGTCGGGGCGAACTACCTGAAGACGCTGCCCTACGTGGATCCGGAACGGCTGGGCGTCACCGGCTGGTCTTACGGCGGCTACATGACGCTCCTGATGCTGACCGCGCCGGACAGCCCGTTCAAGGCGGGGGTCTCGGGTGCGCCGGTGACCGACTGGAAGCTCTACGACACCCACTACACCGAGCGCTTCATGGGCACGCCGGCAGACAACGCGGACGGCTACGGCGCGTCGGAGATCGTCAGCCGTCTGCCCCGCCTCAAGGACGGCTCGCTGCTGCTGATCCACGGGATGGCGGACGACAACGTCACCTTCGATCACTCGACGCGGGTGCTCTTTGCGCTGCAGGCGCAAGGCAAGCCGTTCGAGACGATGGTCTATCCCGGCCTTCGCCACCGCGGCGGCTGGACGCCGGCCAACCGGATGCACCGCGCCATGGCCACGCTGGACTTCTTCGACCGCAAGCTCAAAGGCGACTAGCCGACCTGGACGTCAGGCGGCGACGCTGCGGATCGCATCGCGCGCTTCCAGCGCCTGCGAAACGGCGTCGATCAGCGCGGCCATCTCGATGGGCTTGGCGACGAAGCCGTTCATGCCGGCGGCCAGGTACTCGTCGACCTGGTGACGCATAACGTTGGCCGAGAGCGCCAGGATCGGGGTCTGCGGCAGACCACGCTCAGCCTCGATGGCGCGGATGGCCTGGGTGGCGTCAACGCCGTTCATCACCGGCATCTGCACGTCCATCAGGATCAGATCGAACGACTGTGCGCTGAACGCGTCCACGGCCGCGCGGCCATCTGCGGTGATGACGACATCCACACCCAGCGGATCGAGAATCGCCGTCAGCAGCAGCTGGTTGGTCGTGTTGTCCTCGGCCGCGAGGATGCGGATTGGGGGCAATTCCGGCTCCGCCTCGGGCGTCGAGGCGACGGCGCGGCGCGGACCGACCCAAGGCAGGGGCAGTTCGAAGGTGAACGCCGAGCCACGGCCCTCGACGCTGGTCGCCGAGATCCTGCCCCCCATGAGCTCGACCAGCTCGCGGCTGATCGCCAGGCCCAGGCCCGAGCCGCCGAACCGGCGCGTGGCGCTGGGGTCGACCTGAGAGAAGCGCCCGAAGAGTCGCTCCAGCGCGTCGCTGGCAATGCCGACGCCGCTGTCGGACACGGTGCAGACGATACCCTCGCCCGTTCGGCGGAGCGACACGCGCACCTCCCCGTTGTCGGTAAACTTCACGGCGTTGGAAACGAGATTGGAAATCACCTGGCGGATCCGGCCCGCGTCGCCGCGCCAGATCCCACAGGCCTCGGGCTGCACGGAGAGCAGGAAGCGCACGTCCTTCTGCGCCGCCAAGGTGGCGAAGCTGCGGGTCGCAGTGTCGACCTCGGCTTCCAGGTCGAAGTCATGCGCGTCGATGTCCATCCGGCCGGCCTCGATCTTTGAGAGATCTAGGAGGTCGTTCAGGAGGGACAGCAGGGTCTCGCCCGACGCGCGGATCAGCCGAACCTTGTCGTGGTCCGCCTGGGTCAGGTCGCTCCTCGCCAAGACCTGAGCCATGCCGAGCACGCCGTTGAGCGGCGTGCGGATCTCGTGGCTCATGTTCGCCAGGAAGTGCGACTTGGCGACGTTGGCGCTTTCGGCGCGGTCACGGGCCGCCTGCAGCTCCTGCATGGCGTCGGCATGCGCGCGCTCATGGACAAGAAGGCGGCGCGCCACACGCCATATCTGCCAGCCCAGCGCCAGCATCACCCCCAGCAGCATGATGCAGCCCAGCGCCAGGACGGGCGCCGCCGTCTTCAGCGCCTGCAGTCCCGGGTGGCGCTGCACCCAGACGATCTCGCCGATCCGGGCGCCATCGACCGCGCGCACGACCAACGACGCCGGAGAGTTGGAGGCGGCTTCCTGGAAGCGGGCGCCGGCGATGCCCGAGGCGGCCAGCAGCGACGGCGTCTCGCGATCCAGTCGCTGGGCCGAGATGACTAGCATCGCCCGACCCGGACGGCGGGGCGAGGAAGCGTCTTCTGGGGTCACCGTCGAGGCCGCCACGAGGTAGGGCACCCCCCCCGAGAGCACGACGCCGGATGCGGTCTCCGCCAGGTCGGGATCGGTGTCGCCGACAGGTGGAGGAATCGACTCGCGGCGGCTTTCCAGCGCCCTCGCCCGGCGAACGATGCCCGCTGCGTCAGCCAGGAAAGTCGTCTGCGCGCGCGGGTCGGCGCGGGACGTCCCGACCCAGGCGTAGAACGGCCGATCGGCGCCATCCAAGGCGATGGTCAGGTCATGGCCGCGGTTGTTGGTGAAGTAGCTGCCGATCTCATTGTCCAGCCACTCGAGCGATCCTCCGGGGCGCAACTCGCGATAGGCCTGGTTCCAGACCGTCGCGGTCGTGATGTCCGTGACGATGCGATGCAGGCGGCGGCCAACGACGTTGTCCACCATGGCGCGATCCTCGCGCGCCTGCAGGGAGTCCAGCGCCTGCGAGCCGGCGATGAGCAGCGCCGCCAGTCCGAGCAGCACAAGCGCCAGCAGCGCCACGCCCAGCGCCATCAGCCGGCGCAGCGCCGACTGGCCTTCGGTGAGGCCGATTCTCGCCGCAGTTGCCATTCGGCGGAGACATGGCCGATGCCATGACTGATCGACAGTAACCATAACGCCGCACGCCGCAGACAAACTGTCGCAGACCTTGGCCTTGGCGACTGTGGCCTCGGCGGCTCGCCCACGGCGTCGACGATCCGGCCCCTTCAGATGCCCCCGGCGGCCAGGACCGCCGGGGGCTCAGCGGCTACTTCGGTTTGCGGAACTTCATGACGAACTGGTCGGTCTTGCCGCGCACCGAGGGGTCGAACACGTTGGCGGTGTGGCTGTCGGTGGTGTTGCGCAGGATCGGGCTCTCGCTTTCCAGCTTGAAGCCCGCGGCCTCGACTTCCGCCTTCACGATCGACGGTTCGATCCGGTGCACCTTCATCGCCGCCTCAAGGCCCGAACCCGGCGCGCCGACGTGATCGACCACGAGGTAGACGCCGCCTGGCTTCAACGACTTGAAGATCTCGGCGTTGACCTTGGCCGCCGTGTCCTTCGGGAACGGGGTGAGGTGCATGTCGTGGTAGTTCTGGACGGTCAGCACCGCATCCAGGCCGTCGGGCAGGTCGAGAGCGCCGAACGATGAGTCGATCGGCGTCACATTGGGGTGGGCGGCCGTGACCTTCTTAAGGTTCTCGCCATAGCTGGCCTGGAACTGAATGAACTCGGCGGGCTGGTAGGCCACCACCGTGCCGTTCGGGCCGACGGCGGCCGAAAGGATGTGGGTGAAGTAGCCTCCGCCCATCACCAGGTCGACCACCTTCGCGCCCGGCTTCACCTCGAGCAGCGCCACCGTCTCGCCCGGCTTGCGGACGGGGTCCTTGGCTACGTCTTCCGCGGGGCGGCCCTTGTCGGCCAGCGCCGCTGCGATGTTGGCCGGGATCGCGGCCATCGCCGTCGTCGCGCCCAGGGCCACGACCGCCGCAGCGGCCAACATCCAATTGCGGGTCATGTCCGCCTCCCTCTGTTCTGTGACGACACCCTAGCACCCGCGACGTCCGCGCCTCTAGCGAGCTCCGGTGAACGGCCGTATCTTTGCGTTGCGTGTCAGTCAGGAGCCGTCGTGATCAGGATGATCATCGGGGGCGTAGCGGCTGCTGCGCTCCTTTCAGGCCCGGCCCAGGCGGCCGCGGCCAACCCGCCCGCCCTCGCCTGGCTTGTCAGCCCCACCGACACCGGATGTCGCGTGGCGATGGAGCTTACCGGGGGCTCTGGCGGCGTCACCCCCGTCAGCCTGATCTCGGACGGCCAACTGGTCAGCCTGCGGTTCTTCAAGGAGGACCTGCCGGCGCGGGCGTTCCTGCCGATCCGCATCGACAAGCAGCGGTTTTCGAACCTGATGCTCCGCGGGCCCGACGGGGCCGGCGAGCTGGTGCTCTCGGAAGAGACCGAGACGGCCATGAAGCGCGGCGGCACGCTGGGCGTGGCCTGGCTGTCGGATGAGCCTCTGACCGTGTCGTTGGCGGGCTCCGAACGGGGGTTGCGGGACCTGCGGGTCTGCGGGGCCCAGGCGGCGACGCGGCATCGTGAGCGAGCTGCGGTCGAGTTGGCCGCGCGCGAGCGCACCGAGGCCGAGGCCCGCGCCCGGGCGCTGAACGACGCCCAGCTGGCCGCCATCCAGGCCCAGACCGCCGCGGCCGAGGCGCAGCGGCGTCAGGTGGAAGAGACCGCCGAGCGGCAGCGGCGCGCAGAGGCCGCGGCCCAGGAGCGCGCGTACGCCGAAGCGCGCCAGCGGGCCTACGAGGACGATCGCCGGCGCGCGTATGAGGAGGCCCAGCGCCGTCGGGCCTATGAGGAGGATGAGCAACGGTGGGAGCCGGCGCGACCGGGCTGGCCGCGACCGCGCTACCCTTATCCGTACGAGCGGTACTAGCCGATCAGGAGACCGTGGCGGCGAACCGACGACGACGGATAGCATAGCCGACCGCGCCGAAGCCCAGGATCATCATGACCCAGGCGCCCGGCTCCGGCACACCGCCGACAGGACCGGTGTTGCCCGCTCCGCCGCCGCCGCCGCCGCCACCACCGCCGCCGCCGCCACCGCTACCGCCGCCGCCGCCGCCGCCGCCGCCTTCGTCGTTGAACAGCGGACCGCTGGCGCCGGGACCACCCGCGCCGGGGATCGTCGGGAACGGCTTGTCGGTGGGGGGAGTCGGAGGCGTCAGCGGGCCTTGCGGTTCAAGGCCAGGCGGGTTGACGCCGGGTTCGTTCGTGGGGGGCGTGAACGGGTTGCCGCCGCCATTGGGATTGGTCGGTTGACCGCCGCCACCGCCAGCTCCACCGCCGCCTGCGCCGCCGCCACCGCCGCCACCGCCACCGCCACCGCCACCGCCACCGAGAGCGCCGCCGGTCGGGTTGCCTGGCACCAGGTCTGGATTGGGCGACAGGTCGTCGCCGCCGTCCGTGGGCGGGTTGAGGCCATCGGGGTCACCCGCTTCACCGGGTTCGCCGGTCGTCGGGCCACCCGTGCCGCCGAGCAGCACGCCGTCCGTCGCACCGTCGGTCCCGCCCATGTCGGGCGGGCCGAGGTCGGTCAGGTCGGGGAGGTTGGGGCCGTCACTGGGACCGCCGCCGCCGGCGCCGCCGCCAGGACCGCCTGAGCCGGTCTCGCCCGCGCCGCCGTCAACCCCGCCGCCATCCGGGCCGCCGGCCTGTTCCGTGGCGCCCGTGGGAGCCCCGTCCGGGTTCGTTCCGCCGCCGACGAAGAGGTTCAGACGGCCGCCGTCGAGGACGCTGTTGCCTTCCATGAAGGTCGGCGCGGCGATGGCCGTCGCGGCCATCATCATCGCTACGGCGCCGCCGTGGCGGCCCACCTTCCTGTGCCACGGGTCTGTCGCGCAGACCTCGGGACGCGCCGCAGGATGCCAGGGGGCCAGCGGGCAGATCTCGCCATTCGGGCCCATCACCCGCCCCGGCCAGATCCAGCTCCAAAGCCAGCTCGCGCGCCACCAGCGCTGCATGCCGCGGTCCAGGCTCTGCGGCCACATCCAGCCGAACAGAACGCCCATCAGGCCGTGGCGACGACCAAAGCGCTCGTCCTCGAGACGGGACGGCCACATCCAGGCGGCCAGCGGACCCATCCAGGCATAGCCGGCGCGTTGTTCTTCAGTGCGGATCGGCTGCGGCCAGACCCAGGCGATGGCCGAGGCCATCAGGCCGCGCTTGGGCGCGCGACGATCAAACGTTCCGGCGGTCATCGGACTTGCCCCCAACCGATCCGACGATCGGCCTGAACAAAAGCGAACTCGGCGCCGCGACGGGTATCGCAGCCCAAGGTAGAGGTGCCCGAAATTCGCCTAGAAGTCGTTAAGCCAGCCGGCCGCGCGACGCTTTGCCTCGCCGGGGAGGCTCCGGGACGGGACATGCGAAAGAGGTCCGGCGCGCCCTTCGGCCGCCCGGCTGTTCCGCCCGTCGCCTTGAGGCAGCCCACGCTGGCCTCCATCGGAATCGCTCCTCAGCGCAACTTTCCTCCGCGCCGATTGGGAGTTTCCGGCACATTGGAAGCTCAACCATGCAGCTTTGGGGGTGAAGCCGCCACGATAGACACTCAACAGGGGAAATTCGCCCAATAGGAGAAACCTCTGCAGTCGCGCACTTCCTGCAAATACGGCGCCATGGCCAAGCTGGATGCATGACCCAAAATGAAAAGGGCGCCGCGATCGGCGCCCTCTCCAGTTCTTCATAGAAGTCAATCTGTTAGGCGAATCAGACGCCCAATCCGGCCGTCGAGATCGCTGCGAAGAGGCCCAGCGCCATGAGAAACAGGGGCGCGATGCGGTCGAAGCTGTGTTCGATTTTGGCAAGCGACATGACAGTTGACCTTCCGTTCGATTGGGAACCCCGTGGGGAGCCGGGGCGTCCGTTTGGACAAGCTTTTTGTAGCATCATCTGAACACTGCATAGATCAGCGATTTCGCCTGATCGCTATGCGGTTCTGCACACCCGGTCGGGGCCACGAAAAAGGGGCCCGCGATGGGGCCCCTCCGTCAGATACGACCGTGCGAGGGCGGGGAGGCCCTAGGCGCCGAGACCCGCCGTCGCCAGGGCCGCCGTGAGACCCAGGAAAAGCAGGAAAGCCGGAGCGAGACGGTCGAAGATCCGTTCGAAGTTTGCGAGAGACATGACACACACCTTTTCAGTTGAACCCCCAGGGGAGTGGGGGCGTTTCTTATTTGAACATCGCTCAGATAGGTGCGGCGTCCTGAACCGTCAATGGCATCTGTACAGCGCTTAGATATGAAATTATGGTAATGCCATGAGCGAAGCTAAAAGCGCCGAATCCCGTCCGTACCACCATGGCGACCTGAGGCGCGCGCTCGTCGACGCGGCCCGGCGGCTTCTTGAGGCAGAGGGGCCCACGGCGTTGTCGCTGCGGGCCGTGGCGCGTGAGGCCGGGGTGAGCCCGGCGGCCCCGTACCACCACTTCAAGGACAAGGCCGAGCTGCTGGACGCCGTCGCCCAGGAGGGCTGGGACATCCTCAGCGCGCTGATGGCCGAAGCCAAGGGGACGGCGGTGGGCCCGCATCAGCTGACGGCGCTGGGCATCGCCTATGTCTGTTTTGCCCGCGACAACCCGGCGCTCTATCGCGTGATGTACGACGCTGCGCGCGACAAGGAGATGCTGCCCGACGAGGTGCAGGACAACAAGGACAGCGCCTATTGCATGGTGCGCGACACCATGATCGAGCACGGCGCGAATCCGGACGACGAGGTGCACCTGGAACTGGCCAGCGTGGCGGCCTGGTGCGGCGCCCACGGCCTCGCCGAGATGGCCGGCTTCAAGCAGTTCGACCACCTGAAGGAAGCGCTCGGCGGCGAACGCCAGTTCCTCGAAGCGGTCCTGAACCACATGGGGCTGTTCCCCAACCCACAGCACCGCTGCTAAGCCCGGAGCATTCGGCGCGCCGAATGCTCAGACCTTGCTTAGAGACAGATCATTCGTCGTGCCGCGACTGAAACAACTCAAGCGACGAATGGCCTAGCGGGTGTTTGCGACCCGCTTCGCCCCCTCGCCCACCGGCTACCTGCACAAGGGCCATGCCTTCTCGGCGCTGACGGCGTTCGACGCCGCACGCCGGGCGAAGGGCCGGTTCGTACTGCGCATCGAAGACATCGACGCCACCCGCTGCCGGCCCGAGTTCGACACGGCGATCCTCGAGGACCTGGCCTGGCTGGGGCTGGACTGGGAGACGCCCGTGCGTCGACAGTCCGAGCACCTGGACGACTATCACGCCGCCCTCGCCCGCCTGGACGCCGAGGGACTCGCCTATCGCTGCTTCCGCACCCGCAAGGAGGTGGCGGAAGCGATGGCGTCAGCGCCGCACGGCCCGATGGAGGTGTTCCGCGGCGGGCCCCTCCCCGCCGCCGAGGAAGCGGCGAAGCTGGCGACGGGCGAACCCTTTGCCTGGCGGCTATCGCTGGACGCCGCAGCGGCGAAGCTTGGCGGCTTCGCGGACCTGACGTTCACCGACGAGAAGGAGGGCTTGGTGTCGGCGCGGCCCGAGCTGGGCGGTGACGTGGTGCTGGCGCGCAAGGACGTGGGCGTGGCCTACCACCTCGCGGTCACGGTCGACGACGCCCTGCAGGGGATCACCCATGTGATCCGCGGCGTGGACCTGTTCGACGCCACGCATGTGCAGCGGCTGCTGCAGGCGCTGCTGGGCCTGCCCACCCCTGCCTACGCGCACCATCCGCTCCTGGTCGGTCCCGACGGCAAGCGGCTCGCCAAGCGCGACAAGGCGGAGACGCTGCGGTCTCTGCGCGAACGCGGTATGAGCCCGGGCGACCTGCGCAAGGAGCTGGGGTTTGGCTGAGGCCGTCGCCGACACGCAACAGGTGCCGCGCTGGCAGGCGCTGGCGGTGCTGGTCCTGGGCGCCGGCATCATCGGGCTGGCGGCGATCCTCGTGCGGCTGAGCGACGCCGGCCCGACGGCGACCGGCTTCTGGCGGCTCGTGTTCGCAACGCCCCTGCTGGCGCTGATGACCGCACGGACTGGCGGGCTCGGCGGGGCGCCGTCGAAGTGGGCGCTGCTGGCGGGCCTGTTCTTCGCCCTCGACCTGGGGTTCTGGCACTACGGCATCCAGTACACCTCGGTCGCCAACGCCACGGTGCTGCCCAACCTGACACCGGTGGTGGTGACGGCGTTCGCGTGGATCTTCCTGCGCCAGCGCCCGCGGGCGCTGTTTCTGGTGGCCGTCGCCGCGGCGGTCGGCGGCGCATCGCTGATGGCCATCGAGAAGACTGGCGGCACGCCCAGCAACCAGCCGCTGGGCGACGCGCTCTCGTTATTCACGGCGCTCTGGTACGCCTTCTACTTCCTGACGATCACCGAAGGCCGGAAGACCGAAAGCGCCAGCCGCCTGATGTTGTGGGCCGGCCTTGCCGGCGCACCGCTGCTGTTGATCGCCGCAGTCGTCCTGGGGGAGCCACTGATGCCGATGACGGCCGCGGGCTGGGCCGCCTGCGCAGGCCTGGGGCTGATGCATGTCACCGGCCAGGGCTCGATCGCCTGGGCCATGGGCCGCCTGCCGACGCCCACCGCCTCAGTGGTGGTGCTGGTCCAGCCGGTGGTGGCGGCGATCCTGGGCTACGTCCTCTTCGCCGAGGCGATCGGTCCGCTGCAGGGCCTGGGCGCGGCGATCACCTTGGCCGGCGTGGTGCTGGCGCAGCGGGTGTCGCAGGCTAGGTAAGCGAGAGCCCCCAGGCCTGCCGCGCGACCTCGATCCGATCCAGCTTGTCGTGGAAGACGCTCCAGTCGTCGGACTCGGCGATGAAGGCCCACAGCGCCTCGATCTGGTCGTAGAGCAGTTCCTCGGGGTCGGGTTGCGCGAAGTAGGGGTGGCCCAGTCGCTCGGGGCGGTCGGCGTCGTAGGTGGCCAGCCGCTGGCGGAACTCGGCGAAGGGCTCCTCGGCGTAGAGGGTCGCGCGGGTGCCGGACAGGGCGCGATCCTCCCGGCCGCAGAACCAGTCGAAGAAGAACGGCTCCCAACGCAGCCGGTCTCCGCCCTCGGCCATGGCCCTGAAGCTGGCCTGGACCAGGGCCGCGTCCTCATCCTCGCCGCGCGAGACCACACCCAGGCGCGCCAGCATGGCGGCCATCAGCTCGCGCCGATAGGCCGGGCCGAAGCCGTTCAGCGCCTCGACCAGCGGATCGCTCTCGGTCGCCAGGCTGAGGCAGCCAGCCAGCTGCTGCAGGTTCCAGAACACGGCCTCGGGTTGGCGGCCGAAGCTGTAGAGCCCCTGGTGATCGAAGTAGGCGGCGGTGAAGTTGGGGTCCGAGTGCGGCAGGAGGCGGTAGGGGCCGTAGTCGAAGCTCTCGCCGGTGATGTTCATGTTGTCGGTGTTGAGCACGCCGTGGACGAAGCCGGCGGCCATCCAGCGGGCGGTCATCCGCGCGGCGCGCTGGCAGACGGCTCCCAGCAGCGCGGCGGGCCGGTCGTTGGCGCCCTCGAGGTCCGGGTAGTAGTTGGCGATCACGTGGTCCACGAGGGTGGTGATCCGGTCGCCGGCCTCAAAGTAGGCATGGCGCTGGAAGCTGCCGAAGCGGATGTGGCTGTGCGACAGGCGCACCAGGACCGCCGAACGTGTCGGGCTGGGCTCGTCGCCGCGGATGAGCGCCTCGCCCGTCTCGATCAGCGAGAACGAGCGGGAGGTGGGGACACCGAGGGCTTCCAGCATGGCGGTCGCCAGGACCTCGCGCACGCCGCCTTTGAGCGTGAGGCGCCCGTCGCCGCTGCGCGACCACGGCGTCTGGCCCGAGCCCTTGGTCCCGAGCTCCAGCAGGCGACCCGATCCGGCCTCACGCATCTGAGCGAAGGTGAAGCCGCGGCCGTCGCCAAGGTCGGGGTTGTAGCTGCGGAACTGGTGGCCGTGGTAGCGCTGCGCAAGCGGGGGATCGATGTTGCCGGGCAGCGGCGCGAACCGGCCAAAGTGGGCGACCCACTCGTCGTCGGTCAGCGTGTCGAGGCCGATGGTCGCCGCCGCGCGGTCGTTGCGGAAACGCAGGAGGGTCTGGGGAAAGTCGGCCGCCGCGACGGGATCGGCGAACTCCCCGCCTAGCGACGGGAACTGCGGATCGGGCCGATAGGCGGGGGAGACGGGCATCGGCGGCAGCTAGCCGGTCGCGCCCGCCCGAGGCAACTAGCGGATTCCCAGGAAGCCCAGGACCGCCAGGACGACGACCACGAGGCCGACGAGATAGATGATGCCGTTCATCAGCAAAGCTCTCCGGTCTGAAGCCCCTCGACAGGGGCGACTAACGCGGAGGCGGGGCGCGGCGTTCCCGCCCTAGCCGATCCGGACGCCCATGGCGCCGTCGACCGGCAGGATCGCGCCCGAGATGAACTTCGACTCGTCCGAGGCCAGGAACAGCGCCGCGTAGGCCGTGTCCCAGCCCGTGCCCATCTTGCCGCCCAGGGGAACGCGCGCGTCGCGCTCGGCGCGGACCTCGGCGGTGGAACGACCGCTGGCGCCGGCGATGCCCGAGACAGCCATGGGCGTGTCCATGTAGCCCATCATGATGGCGTTGCAGCGCACGCCGTAGCGGGCGTTGGACTGGGCCACGCTGGTGGTCAGGCGGTTCACGCCGGCCTTCGACACCTCGTACGCCAGCTGGATGCCGCCGCCCCGCGCCGCCAGCGACGAGATGTTGACGATAGAGCCGCCCCCGCCGTCGCGCATCAGCGGCAAGGCGGCCTTGATGGTCAGCCACATGCCCTTGAGGTTCACCGACAGGATCCGGTCGAAGGCCGCTTCCTCAAGCCGGTGCGCCGGGCCGTCGCCGCCGCCGATCCCGACGTTGTTGACCAGGATGTCGAGCCGCCCGAAGCGCGCCTTTGCTTCGTCGATGATCCGGACGTTCTCCGCCCCCTTGACGATGTCGGCGCCGAGGGCGAAGGCGGTCCCGCCCTCCTCCCGGATAAGCGCCGCCGTCTCCTCGGCGCGGTCGAGCAGCCGGTCGACGCACAGCACCTGGGCGCCCTCGCGGGCGAAGAGCAGCGCCATGGCGCGGCCATTGCCGATGGTCTCGCCGGGCGTCTGCCCCGCGCCGACGACCACCGCCGACTTGTTCTCGAGCCGCCCCGTCATCTCAGAAGCCTTTCAGCTCAGGATCCAGGGTCTGGCCGGCGTCCAGCTGCACGCCGAACGAATTAAGGATCATCGAGACCTGGGTGTACTGGCCGGTCGTGAAGACCACGTCCATCCGTTGCTTGTCGGTGAAGTGCTTGCCCAGTTCGGCCCAGGTGGCGTCGGTGATGAAGTGGTCGCCCACCAGCTCGTCGGCCGCCTTGATCAGGGCCGCGTCGGCGGCGCTCCAGCCGGCGTCGGCGCCGCGCTTGATGTTCTCGATCTCGGCGTCGGTGAGGCCGGACTGCAGGCCGATGCGCGTGTGCTGCGTGAACTCGTAGCCCGACTTGCAGAGGAAGCCGACGCGCAGGATCACGATCTCGCGCTCGCGGGCGGGCAGGTCGTTGCGGCGGCTAAGGACGTAGCCGCCCCAGTCGTTGAACCGGGTCAGCGCCTTGGGTGCGTGGGCCAGCGTGCGGAAGATGTTGAGGACGCCCATTGTCCCGTTGCGGACGGGCTTCAGCGCCTCCTCCTGGTCGGGGGTCAGCTCGGCGTCGCTGAGCGGCGCGACACGGGGGCTGGAGAGTCTCATGGCGTTTCCTCGAACCTTCGGCTTGTTGCGCCGGCAGCTTAGAGACGCAGGCCGATTTCGCTAGAGCGTCCGGGAGGGCCTTGGTAGGCAGGCGCCATGGCGAGCCGGCCCACGCTTGAGTTCCTGAAGACCGAAACGGGCTCGGGGCTGATCCTGGCCATGGCGGCGCTGGCGGCCATCGTCTGGGCCAACTCGCCCTGGGCCGGCGCCTATCACGCGATCACCTATCACGCGGTGACGGTCCAGGTCGGGCCGTTCGCGGAACAGATGAGCGTGGCGGCCTGGGTGAAGACGGCGCTGATGCCGATCTTCTTCTTCGTCGTGGGGCTGGAGATCAAGCACGAGATCCTGCGCGGCGAGCTGTCGAACCCGCGCCGGCTGGCGCTGCCCGTGCTGTCCGCGGCCGGCGGCGTGGTCGTGCCGGCGCTGGTCTACCTGGCCATCAACGCCGGCGAAGGCGGCAGCCCGGCCGGCTGGCCGATTCCCACCGCCACCGACATCGCCCTCGCCCTGGCGGCGCTGGCGATGGTGGGACCGCGCCTGCCGCCGGCCCTGCGCATCTTCCTCCTGACGCTGGCGATCGCCGACGACCTGGTCGCGGTGCTGCTGATCGCGGTGCTGTTCACCTCGGAGGTGCGGTTCCCGATGCTGGCGGGCGCGGCCGTCACGCTTGCGGTCCTGGCGGCCATGTCGCGGTGGCGTACGGCGCCGTACTCCTTCTGGGTGCTGGGCGGCCTGCTGCTTTGGGGCTTCACCCTGAAGTCGGGGATCAACACGTCGCTGGCCGGCGTCGCCGCGGCCTTCTGCCTGCCGCTGGAGCCCAAGCGACCGGGCGGCCAGGGCGTGCTGCAGGAGACGATGGAGGCGCTGCATCCCTACGTCGCCTTCTTCATCCTGCCGCTGTTCGCCTTCATGGCCGCCGGCTTCTCGCTGGGCGGGGTCGAGGGCGGCGGCATCCTGGGTCCGGTCAGCCTTGGCGTGGCGGCGGGCCTGTTCTTCGGCAAGCAGATCGGGGTGTTCGGAGCCGCCGCCCTGGCCATCGGACTGAAATGGGCCCGCCGGCCCACGGGGGCGAAGTGGCTCGAACTCTACGGCGTCTCGGCGCTGTGCGGCGTGGGGTTCACGATGAGCCTGTTCATCGGGGCCCTGGCCTTCCCCGCCGCGGACGCCCTGCACCAGGCCCAGGTGCGCGCCGGCGTGGTGCTGGGCTCTCTCGCCTCGGTGCTGATGGGAATGGCGGTCCTGGCGATCAGCGCCGCCCGGCGCGCGCGTGACGAGGCGGGCCAGGCGTAACCTCGGCGCGGACCGTCAAAGGAAGCCCTTGCAGCGCGACGGATTTAGGCGTCCGCTCGCCGCGTTCATCCAGCTTGGGGAGGCGGCATGACAACCTTTCGTCTGAACGGTCGCGAGGTGTCGCTGAAGACACCGGAAGACGCGCCGCTGCTCTGGGCCATCCGCGACGAGGCGGGGCTGACGGGCGCCAAGTTCGGCTGCGGGATCGGCTCGTGCGGCGCCTGCACCGTCCATGTGAACGGCCAGGCGGTGCGGGCCTGCATCACGCCTCTGGGTTCGGTGGCTGGTCAGGCGGTCACCACCATCGAGGGGCTGGATCCCAAGGGCGAGCACCCGGTGCAGAAGGCCTGGATCGAGGCCCAGGCGCCCCAGTGCGGGTACTGCCAGTCGGGCCAGATCATGCAGGCCGTGGCCTTGCTGAACGCCACGCCCAACCCGACCGACGACCAGATCACCGCGGCCATGGAGGGCAACCTCTGCCGCTGCATGGCCTACATCCGCATCCGCCGCGCCATCAAGCTGGCCGCCAAAGCAGGGGTGAAGGCATGAACGCGATCACCGATCTCTCCCGCCGCGGCTTCCTGATCACGGTGACGGCCGCCGGCGCCGCATTCGCCATGAACGGTCCGGCCGAGGCGGCGGACGCCTTCGCGCCCACCATCTGGTACACGATCGACCGCAACGGCCAGGTGGTGGTCCACATCATCCGCGCCGAGATGGGCCAGCACGTGGGCACCGCCATCGCCCGCATCGTCGCCGATGAGCTGGAGGCCGACTGGAGCAAGACGACGTTCCTGCACGTCGACACCGACCCCAAGTGGGGCCTGATGGTGACGGGCGGCAGCTGGTCGGTGTGGCAGAGCTATCCGCTCTACAGCCAGGCGGCGGCGGCGGGCCGCATCGCCCTGGTGGAGGCCGGCGCCAAGCTGCTGGGCGTTCCGGCGGCCAGTTGCACGGCGCGGAACGGCGCGGTGGTCGCGGGCAGTAAGTCCATCGGCTTCGGCGAGATCGTCGCCAAGGGCGAGCTGCGCAGCTTCACGGCCGACGAACTGGCCAAGGTTCCGGTCAAGAAGGCCGTCGACCGGCGGCTGATCGGCAAAGCCGCGCCGGCCCGGGACATCCCGACCAAGACCAACGGCAAGGGCGTCTACGGCATCGACGCCAAGGTCCCGGGAATGGTCTATGCCCGGCCGGTGCTGCCGCCGACGCGGTACGGCTGCAAGGTGGCGAGCCTGGACGAAGCCGAGGCCAAGAAGGTCCCGGGCTATCTGCGGACCGTCGCGCTGGATGACCCCTCCGACAACGTCACCGGCTGGGTGATGGTCTATGGCGAGAGCTGGGTGGCGGCCGATCGCGCGGCGCAGGCGCTGAAGGTCACCTGGACCACGCCGCCCGAGGCCAAGGTCTCGGAGGCCGACCTGCAGGCCCGGGCCCGGGCGCTGATCGCGGACAAGTCCAAGGGCGGGCTGGTGGTCGAGGACCCCGGGGTCGATGCGGCCTTCAAGGCCGCGAAGACGACCCTGGAGCAGACCTACACCACCGCCACCGCCCTGCACTTCCAGATGGAGCCGGTGAACGCGCTGGCGTTCGAGAAGGACGGGATCTTCGAGGTCCACACCGGCAACCAGTGGCAGTCGCTGGTGCTGCCGTGGCTGGCCACTGCGCTGGGGCGCAAGGAAGAGACCATCGTGCTGCGCACCCACCTGCTGGGCGGCGGCTTCGGGCGGCGGCTGAACGGCGACTATGCGGTGGGCGCGGCCCTGGCGTCGAAGGCGATCGGCGGCAAGCCGGTGAAGATGGTGCTGGCCCGCGCGGACGACAGCCGCTTCGACAGCCCGCGTTCACCGTCGGTGCAGACTGTGCGGATGGCGTTCGGCGAGGGCGGCCGGGTGACCGCCATGGAGCAGCACGTCTGCGCCGGGTGGCCCACCGACGCGATGGCGCCCTTCTTCATGCCCAAGGGCGCGAACGGCGTGGCCTTCGACCCGTTCGCGGTCAACGGGGCCAACCACTGGTACAACGTGGGCGCCCACCGGGTGCGGGCCGTCGGCAACGACCTGGCGAACAAGACCTTCCGGCCGGGCTGGCTGCGGTCGGTGGGTCCGGGCTTCACCAACTGGGCGCTGGAGAGCTTCATCGACGAGGCGGCGGCCGAGGCCAAGGTCGATCCGGTGGAGTTCCGGCTGCGGATGCTGGACGCGGCGGGCAAGAACGCGGGCTCGGCGCCCAATGCGGTGGGCGGCGCCAGGCGGCAGGCGGCCGTGGTTCGTCGGCTGGCGGCCAAGGCCGGCTGGGGCAAGGCGCTGCCGAAGAACACGGGCCTCGGGATCGCCACCTCGTTCGGCCAGGAGCGCGACATGCCCACCTGGACCGGCTGCGCCGCCCGGGTGGCGGTGGACCCGGCGACCGGCGCGGTGAAGGTCGAGAAGCTGACCCTGGTGGTCGACTGCGGCACGGTGGTAAGCCCCGACGGCGCGCTGGCGCAGATGGAGGGCGCGGCGCTGTGGGGCTTGAGCCTGGCGCTGCATGAGGGCACGGCCTTCGAGAACGGACAGCCCAAGGACCTGAATCTCGACAGCTACACGCCGCTCCGGATGTCGGGCGTGCCCGACGTGGAGGTCGAGTTCATGCCGTCCACCGAGGCGCCCGTGGGCCTGGGCGAACCGGCGACCACGGTGGTGGGGCCGGCCATCGGCAACGCGATCTACCGCGCGGTGGGTGCGCGGGTGCGCGACCTGCCGATCCGGCCCGAGGCGGTCAAGGCGGCGATGCGGAAGGCGTGAGTCAGCGCAGGCCGAAGAACCACAGCACCGCGAGGACCACGACGATCAGGCCGACGATGTAGATGATCCGGTTCATGCGCTGAGCCTCCAAGCCGCCATCTACAGCGCAGTGGCGGGCGGGATGTTCCCTGGACGGGCGGCTATCGGGATGGCGGCGATACGCGAGGGCTCCGGCCTGGGCGCGCCGCGCGCTGTCGGAATGAACCACCGATTGCACGGATGGGCGCCGTGCCGGGGGCAGGCGTCGATTTTTGGACCACGAACCACACGAACCACACGAACGGGGCGGGTTTCTGATGGCCGCGAAGCGGCGACCGTCATGAGTGCGGAGGACGCGGAGACGGATGGCCTGCGTCGTCCTGCGGTTGGATGGGAATGCGCCTGCGGCGCGGCGCCCGGACTGGGGACCGCGTTCGTGTGGTTCGTGTGCTTCGTGGTTGAAAATCTAGGGCGCTGCGCGCGGGCTCGGCGGTCAGCCGGAGTTGGGCCAGGGGGGCGTGGCGCGGGGGCCGGGTCTTGGCGGCGCGGCGGAGCCCAGGAGGGTGTGGCGGGTCGCGGATTGTGGGGGGCGGGTCAGGACGGCGACGCCGGCTGGCCTTGAGGGGCCCGGTTCGGGCGATGGCGGATCGGCTTTCGCCTGCGCCAGGAGGTCCCGGAGGGTCGGCAGAAGGCGGGCGGCGTCCGGGGGAAGGCGGTCTTCGAGGCGGGCGGCGTCGCGGGCGACCACGCCCAGGGTGCTCAGGAACTTCGGCAGGCTGACGGGCTCGTAGTCCCGATCGCGTTCCCGCTCCAGCTCCAGGCGCTCGCCGCGTTCGACAGGCTCATGTTCCGCCGGCTCCCGCTCGGAGGCCTCGGCGCGGGCGGGCTCCGCCTTCGGCGGAGCGCGCAGGGTCCTGCAGAGGCGGATGCCCATGCGTATGGCGAACGAACACTTGGTGAAACCTTCGACGAGTTCGAGGCAGCGCCGGGTATCGGGTTCGGCCTGCGCCGCCGCGGCCAGCGTCGTCGCCAAGCCATAGGCGCAGTCGACCAGCCCCTCCAGCATCTGGAGCTCACGCGCGTTGCGGGCGGCCTCGGTCGACATGAGAACAAAGATAGAACATTTGCGCCCATTGTCAAGCGCCCGGGCTGCCGGACCTCCGTCGTCAGCCCGGAGGCCAATGGCTGCCTTCGACCCAATTGCGGACCCCTACCTCCCCCGCGCAGCGGCGGGAGGGGGACCAGTCGCCGAGCGCAGCGGAGAGCGACTGGTGGAGGGGGAGAGCCTCAGACTCAGCGGAACGATTGGCCGTGTTTGGCTCAGCAGGTGAGGCCCGCCCCCTCCACCAACCGCTCTTCAGCCGGCGGCGCCGGCTTCGGCGGCCGGTCCCCCTCCCGCCGCTGCGCGGGGGAGGTAAAGTCCGCACCCCACCACCGCGGACCTTCAGATAGCCCGCTAGTGACCACTGAAGGTCAAGTCGAGCCGGTGCGCGAAGGGTCGAGTTCAAGGCGCTCGGGCGGTGGATCGAAGGGTTTCAGGGCCACCCTCAAGAGGTCTTCCAAGTCGCGCCCGTGCTCATGCTGGTTGCGATATCGGCGGACGACCGCCACGGCCTCGTGGAGTTCAGGCGGTGTAAGGTTGGCCGGATTGGTCCAGTCGATGCCCGGGAATGGAGCCGCCTTCGTCAGTTCATCCAGGAGGCGTTCAACGTAGGGGCTTAAGAGGTGCTCGACGTTTAGCTCTGTTTGGAACTTCGCCGCCATGACAAGGCGCAAGAGCAACGGAACCGCGGCTTCACCCGCGATGCGGACGCTGCCGTCGTCGGCGATCTCGACCTCAAGCTGAGGATTGCTGGTCGTCATTGCCGGACACTGGCGTCAGGAGCGAACTTCCGCAATCCAACCCCCTCAGCCCTCGGCCCGTCCGCTTTCGGACTACCGCTTCAGGCGCCCTTCGAACCAGGCGACCATCTCGGTCATGGCGTCGGTGGCGTAGGCGTCGGTCTTGGCGGGGTCGCCTTTGACGTAGAAGTCGTGGTCCGCGCCCGGATAGGTTTTCAGGCGGTTTTCGACGCCGGCCTTGTCGAGGGCCGCCTTCATCATCTCGCTCTGCGCCAGCGGCACGCCGCGGTCGGCGTCGCCGTGCAGCAGCAGGGTCGGCGGATCGCGGGCGTCGACGCTGTGGATCGGCGAGACCGAGGCGAAGAGCCGGTCCTCGAAGGCGATGGGGCCGACCTTGGGGCGGCCCTGCAGCAGGACGGCCAGGTCGGTGGGCGGGAAGTAGGCGACGACGGCGGCGACACGGTTGCCGGAGCGCTCCAGCGGGTTGGCGGCGGCGGGGTCTCCGTCATCGGCCATCAGGCCGGCGACGAGCGCCAGATGGCCGCCGGCGCTGGCCCCCCAGACGCCGATCCGCTTGGGGTCGGCGCCGTAGTCGGCGGCGTGGGCCTTGATGTGGCGCATGCCCAGCCGGACGTCGGTGACCGCATCCGGAACCTGAAATCGCGGCGCCGAGGAATGGTAGAGCGCCACCACGGTGAAGCCCTTGTCGATCAGCGCCTGATAGCGGGCCTGGCGTTCTTCCGGCGGGGCCCATGACGATCGCCAACCGGCGGACACCATGTTGACCACCAGCGCGCCGTTGGCGCCCTTCACCGGCCTGAAGACGTCGTAGGTCAGCGCCATGCCGTCGCGGTGGCCGTAGATGACGTCGCGGACGTAGGTGGCGGTCTTGAGTTCCGCGGGCGTCGGCGCGCGAAGGGCGTTGCGGGGATAGCCGCTGAGCGGGGGCCCGGGGTCGGCGGGCGGCGCGGCCGGAACCTGCGCCACCGAGGCGGCGCCGGCGCCGACGGCCAGGAGGAGAGCGAGCGCGGCGCTCCGGATCATGTTCATGGACGGTCCCCCCTTGGCTTTTCTTGGAGCCTAGCGAAGCCGAGGTTTGGCCCTACTGCAAGGCAAGCTCGCCCGACGCGCCGTCGCGGAAGTCGTCGGCGCCGACGAAGGCCACGCTCTCATCATCGAGCACCCACATGCCGATGAAGGACGGATGGGTCGGATCCAGGTCCTCGTCGAGCAGGTCGCCGTCGTGCACCGACACGTTGCTGTAGTCGAAGTCCAGGGTGAGCTGTGCGGCCAGCCCCAGCATCTCATCGGCCATGCGGCGGGCGTAGCCGATGGCTTCGCTCTCGTTCGCGAAATCGTCCACGAGCGTGTTGACCTCGGCCGCCTCGGCGTCTTGCGCGGCGCTGGTGGTGACGATGGTGTAGGCGGGCATGGCGATATCTCGGAGCTGGGAAACCCCTCACCTAGCCTGTTCCGAGGTGGAGCGGGTGGGGAACTGAGAGACCGTCGTTCGGGGGGAGGTGAGCGCCGGCGTGTGTCGGACGTTTGCGGCGGGCCCCGGGCGTCGGCTTGTGGGGTGGCAAGGTCCCGAGTTCGAGCCTTAGCGTACCCTTACCTCCCCCGCGAAGCGGCGGGAGGGGGACCAGTCGCCGAGCGCAGCGGAGAGCGACTGGTGGGGGCGAGCCTCAGGCTCAGCGGAACGATTGGCCGTGTTTGGCTCAGCAGGTGGGGCCCGCCCCCTCCACCAACCGCTCTTCAGCCGGCG
>FWWL01000993.1_pt1 | contig 71436 bp, 65 predicted proteins | sample 2228331 | NCBI WGS metagenome assembly FWWL01 (sample SAMEA103939775, study PRJEB20133) | metagenome
GTATGTCTCGCCGTATTTGCATAGAGCTTTACAATGAAATTATTAAAATCAGACCCCACTGGCACAGTGACGATGATGACAGAGGTTTTATAAAACTGGTAATGACCGGTTCAGCATCAGACCCGAAAGAATGGCAACCGCACATCAGAAACAAAATAAGAAGAAAACAAATAGGCGATAATTTTAAAGACCCCAAACATGAACTCAAACTCATTATTGTAAGAGACATGTTTTTAACTGGTTTTGATGTTCCATGTTTACATACCATGTATCTTGATAAACCCATGCAGGGGCATACATTGATGCAGGCTATAGCAAGAGTAAATCGTGTGTATCCGGGCAAAGAAGGTGGGCTTATTGTAGATTATATGGGTATTGGAGTGGAGCTTAAAAAAGCATTGATGGATTATACCGAAAGCGGTGGACGGGGCAAACTTGCATTTGAGCAGGAAGAAGCTGTAAGTTTGATGCTCGAAAAATACGAAGTTGTAAAAGATTTATTTCATGGTTTTGATTATAAAAAATTCTTTGAACTCAGGCCTGAAGAACGCATAAGTTTTATACCCGGTGCGTTAGATCACATATTAGAAGAGAAAGATAGAAAAGAAAGATTTCTACTTGAAACAACAGCCCTTATTAAGGCCTTTTCTTTATCCATCCCCCATCCAGAAGCTATGAAAATTAAAGAGGATGTGGGATTTTTTCAGGCTGTCAAATCTTCGCTGGTTAAAATCACCGGCGAAAACAAAGAAGAAAAAAAATCTATCAGTCAATTAGACACAGCCATTAAACAAATTATCTCAAAGGCAGTAATCTCAGATAGAATTATTGATATCTTTGAAGCGGCAGGGATAAAAAAACCGGATATTTCAATATTGTCTGAAGGCTTTCTCGCAGAAGTAAAAGAGATGCCACAAAAGAATCTTGCTTTTGAGGCATTAAAAAAACTACTCAATGATGAAATACGAATTATATCCAGACGAAATCTTGTTCAGGGTAAATCTTTTATGAAAATGCTTGAAGAGACCATTAAAAAATACACCAATCGAAGCATTGAAGCCGCACAGGTGATTGAAGAACTCATAGAACTTGCCAGAAAAATAAGGGATGATAAAAACAGAGGCAAAGAACTAAACCTCTCTGAGGAAGAACTCGCCTTTTATGATGCTTTGGGAGTTAACGATAGTGCAGTAAAAGTTCTTGGTGATAAAGTGTTACGAAAGATTGCAATTGAAATTACTCAAATGCTAAGAAAAAGTGTTACCATCGACTGGACAATTAAAGAAAGCGTGCAGGCGGAGATAAGATTAAAAGTGAAAAAAATATTAAATAAACATGGATATCCACCAGATAGAAAAGATATTGCAACTGAAACTGTTTTAAGACAGGCAGAATTGATAGCACGAAGCTGGACAGAAAATTAAATTTCTTTATATCTTGTATATAAAATAAAGCATTCTTTATTTTCTTAATTTTGAGATTATATCTTCCACCGCGTAGGTGGGAATATGATTAAATTATAAACATAATTTTATGCTTTTTATTGTTTTTATGTCCACCGCGTAGGTGGGATATTTCATTAGAACTTATTGAAAAGAAACATAAAAAAAGGCTGTATTATGATTGAATTATTTTTTATTATAAAATTATCTTCCAGGATGGGAAAGCTCGTTAATTTTTAACATTAAAATTTGATACTCTTTTTTACTTATATTATTGTCAAAAAGATTAAGTTTTATGGCTAAAATCTTTGATGTTAAAAATATCAAAAGTATAGTAAGTGGAATTATTAATAAATTTAATTTAAATTTTGAGAAAATTAGACTAACATTTAAAGCATCAGTTTTAGCTGTATTTGTAACACATAAAAGGCAAAAACTACAATCATCAGAAAGAACGGTTTTTACTCTGTCGGTTTTTATTTTATGAGGACATGCTTCTGCGCATTTCCCGCAGGATATGCATTTAATATTATCTCTTTTTATTTTAAATGGCGAAAGAAAACCAGCTATGGCCATTAAAGCTCCATAAGGACATAAATAACGACACCAGAAAAAGTTAAAAAAGAAAGATAAGATAAAAAGAACAATTATAGTTTTTAGTGCAAAAGAAGAAATATTTGCAAAGAAATAATACATTTTTATATCAGCAACTTTATTATAATCTGAATCAAGGAAATCTTTAAGCGAGATAAAATCCATTTTAAAGAAAATTACATAAACAAAAAAAGCAAGTAATATATATTTTATTGTCCTTAAAAAGTAATCAAGATAAGCTGGAATATTAAAATCTCTTTTAAAAATAATCTTCCTTACGTTTATTAAAATCTCAGATAAAAAACCAAAAGGACATACCCATGAACAGAATGATTTTGAAAAAATAAAAGAAACAAAAATAGCAGCAAAAAGGAAAAATACGCCGTATGGATGTGCTTTATGCACTTCACCTGTTATAAATAAATATCTAATATTCATCAAAGAACTTATTGGAAGCCACGCATCAACACCTGCCGGTCTTGGATAACCATGTTCAAGATTGATTGATTTTAAAAATAGATGAAACTCTATGCCCACCCAGATTGAAAGCACAGAAAAAACAAGAAGTGAAATTATTCTTAATATCTGGATTTTGTTAAAATAAAATCTGTAAAATGGCATTATATATCTATATCAAATCCAATTGAGTTAAGTTTTTCTCTCATCTTTGTTTTATCTATTTTTAAAAATTCTATGCCTTTTTTAAGTGTCATAACTCTTGCATGAGTATTTCTCATTATTGGATTTTTTACTCCCTCAAACCCAAGTTCATAAAGTGTATCTTCAAGCTCAGGATAGGTTTCAAGTATCTCATAGAGAGTCTTATTTATATCTATTTTTTTCATACAAGCCTCTTCTCACCTTCAAGTTTTTTAATCTCGGTTATATCCTGGGTTACTTCAAGAACACCAAGGAAATTGTCAAACTCATCCCTGACAGCAAAATATCTTATATATATTAACCTTCCTTTTAAATTTATCCAGAAATCATGACTTTTCTTTCTTCCGTTTTTTAAATCATCAATAACTTTATTTACAGCATCAAGACTCTGTGGAGGATGACAATTTCTGACCTCTCGTCCAATAACAGATGGAGTTCGTAAAAAGATTCTGTCCTTTGAGTTTGAAAAGTATCTTACCCTATCATCTTTATCAACAAAGGTAATATCCATAGGAAGTGAATCAAGAATGAAATTTAGTTCTTTAAGTGATAATTTTCCAGTTGGAAATTCAATATATCCATCATTATATTTGATATTTATATTCCTTTTTTCAATATCGTTTAACTCAAAAGCTTCAGCAGGTGGTTTTATAAAAATAAAGCCTGCTCCAACCATTTGCTTGAATATCTCAACCCAGTCTTTTTGAGAAAGTTTTTCAAGTGAAGTAGGAAATAAAATGTTTTCTTCTTTGAATATCATTGAATCTACTTCGTCAATTAAAGGTTTTAGATGTTTTTCAATATATTCATCACCTGTTGAAAATTTATCAACTGCATTTTTTAATAACTCTCTTATTTCATTATCCTTCCCCCACATAACCTTTGAAGGACCAAAAAATCCCTGTCTTTCAAGATAAGGGAAAAGTATTTGTTCTTTTTTATCATAATGAAGCTTTATATTCATAAGTTCATTTAATATAAGTTTTATTTTCTCAAAGTCTTTTTTCTCAATTGCTTCTCTTATAATCTTTGTTCTTTTTTCTATTTCTCTGTTTTCTGCTTTAAATAAATTAATTGGGTGTGATGGATTATCCACATCCCCAATTTTATTTTCAAACATACCTTCAAATAATAAAGCGTGAACATTACAGAATCTTTTTATCTCATCAGGACTTATCCCCTCATTTATAAGCTCCTGCTCAATTTCAAATAATTCTTTTGATTCTATATTGCCAATCGTTTTTATAAGCTCATTTTTTGCTTCCTCAAAGCTCATTCCGCTATTCAGCTTCCTGAGAATATCTTTTATGAACTCCTTTTTGTTTATACCACCCATATAACCTCCTTAAAAATTTTCCTGAGTTTTGAATGGATCTCTGAACTCAACAGTTTTATCAAAATTTAACTTTTTCTCGCCTCTGTTTGAAAGATACCTGTTAAGTTCAAGATCTATCTTTTCTGGAAGGTTTATTTTCTCTTTTGCAGCAAGCTGCCTTAATAAACCCTCAGCTTTTAATGCGTATGAAGTTGCATCTGCTAAAACCCTTAAAGTTTCCTGGGGATTATGAAATCCTACAGAGTTTTCAGCACCAATAAATACAACCCTATAAAATGCCTCTTCGTAATATTCTTTTGCTTTCTTATATAACTCATCATTAGTTATTTCTTTTTTATTTGTAGAGTGAAGTTTCTCAAATATCTTTGCAACTGTTGCTGTTGCATATCCACTTCTTAAAAGCAAGGATATGGTTCTGTCCTGCGTGAATTTTACTCTTTCTCTAAGCCAGTTTTCCCCTTGTCCATGACACTGAACACACGCTCTAAGCCCATTTTTAAGTGGGCTTACTATTCTGTGATCTGAAACCTTGTAAGACCCAACTCTTACATACGGCATATGACAATCTGCACAGGAAAGCCCTGCCTTGAAGTGAGTTGAGTTATTTGTAAATAATTCAAACTCAGGATGACGTATAAATCCGAGTTTAAAACCAGTAACCTCCTGCTTCCATTCAAGATGTGATGGATCGCTTTTTATAACCTTTATTATATCTTCTATGGTTATTGCACCATATTTTGAGTTATTCCATGGGAAAAATACATCAACAGACTTCATATCTTTATCTTTTTTTACCACATATGTAACATGACACTGTGCACATACAAGACTTCTCATATCCTGATGAGAAGCTTTTGATAAATCAAAATTTATTTCTTTTAAAGCTCTTCCAAGCGTAAATTGGTTTAATATCTTTAAAGATGCATCTGGATTATGGCATGATATACAGGCAACACCAAGTTCCTGATGATGTTCTGGTATTAAAGAGTGTACATAATCAAAAGGTTTTGAAAGGTAATCAAGGCCATGTTTTTGATAGAGCTCCTGAGCATATGGAGACTTGCAGGTTAAACAAACACCACCGGCTTTTCTCCTTGATGAATCAATATCTAAGACATCTGTTAACATAAAATAATGACCTCTTGGTTCATTATACTCTATACCAAACCCCCACCCTTTATAAAGCAAAGCCATAAATGGAAACTCAGAAAGTTTATCATAAATCTTTCCATCTTCATCCCACCCTTTTTTATAGTAACTTTTCCCTGAAGGTGTTGGTTCTTTTGTTTTTTCCCAGAGTTCATATTCAACTGGATAATTCTTTCCCCATACAGATGGCTCATATTCTTTATCAGATATCTGAACCACTTTAATAGGATTTGCTGTTTTGGAGCAACTATTTAACACAACCAGCACAGCAAGTATTATCAGTCTATTTATTTTTTTCATCTTCCACCTCCGTATTTAATGAGCAAAATAAAGCAGTGTTTCTATGTTTTTCAGTTCTATGACAATCTATACACGATCTTTTTGTGTCTATATGATCAACCATATCTTTATGGCATCTTATGCAGTTCTGTTGCAAAACTTTGTGTCCATGATTTGAAAGAAAAATCTCATCCTCATCTTTTAAACCTAAAGTATTACTTATAAGATCTTTTGTTCCATCTATAGATTTCCATATATAATGATTTACTATATTATCATTTGGAAGATGACAATCAACACACTTAAATCCTCTGTGTTTTGAATGGAGCCAGCTTTCGTATTGTTTTTTCATAACATGACAGCTTGCGCAGAATTGTGGAGTTTCAGAGTATTTTAGGGCTTTTGGGAAGAACGTAATTCCAATTATAACAACAAAGATTCCAGTCCAGAAAAAAGCAAATACGTTTTCTTTTATAATTTTCTTAAGTTTTTTTATTATATCATGCATAACTATGTAACCCCGGTAATAAATAATTTACACCGAAATAGGTAAATATTACAAACAAAAGACCTATAAAAAGTGATATAGCAAAGTGTTTTTCTTTTAAATAATTTTTCCTTAGATGCAAAATCATTGCGTAATAAAACCAGGTAATAAGTGACCATGTCTCCTTTGGATCCCAGCTCCAGTATCTTCCCCATGCATCTTCTGCCCATACAGCTCCTGTAATTATTCCAAGTGTAAGCATAAAAAAGCCAGATTTTGTAAGATTTAATATATACTCTTCTTTTTCTTTTTCATATTTTCTAAATAAGATAATTCCATATACCCCGGAGATTAAAAAGAAAGAATATGATATCATTGCAGTAAGGACATGAAATATAAGCCAGTTTGATCTTAAGGCTGGCATAAGAGGCTTTATTGTGGGATCTATTAAATTTAAAAGTCCTAAAAGTAATGGAAACAATATGATTGTTATTTTCAAACTTTCAATATTCTTTTTGTTTTTGAAATAATAATAAAAAGTTATCATGTAAACTGTAAGAGTTAAAAGCATAACTGATTCATATTGATTTGATAATGGAAATCTGTTAGCTTTGAAAGAGTAATAAAGAAAATATAAAGCAAACAAAATAAATGAAATTAAAAAAGATAAACTAACAAAAAATGCTACTTTTTCTTTTTTAAAAATATAAAAAGCTATATAAAAAATCATTGATATTATTGAAAAAAGAAAAGAATAATTTACTAAATAATCCATAAAATAACTCCTGTAAGCATAACTATAAATCCTGTAAAAACCAATGGAACAAAAACATCTTTTTTAACTGTAAATATAGAATTTTTTTCATATGCTGGATCAAATGATGTTTGATATATTTTATAATCCATAAACTTATACGGCTTATTTACAGAGACTTTTGCATTATGCTCTTTACCTTCATATAAAATAGTGATATCACTTATAAAATCTTTTATATCAGAGTTTTCAATCTTTAAAGAAAAAATTGAATTATTCCTTTCACCTCTTGCTTCAAATACCCATATTTTTTCTTTCTTACCTTCTTTTTCATATGAAATTAAAACAGCAGGATTATTGAAAAACTCAGTTTTGTTTGAATAATTTCCATTTTCATACATAATAAAATCATTAAAAAATCTTTCAATTTTATACTCATTGCCATTTAGCTTAATAATCTTACCTTCTTCAACTTTAATTTTTTCAATTTTATTATTATTTTTATAAACAAGATAAGGAACTGGTTCTTTATAATACTCAATCTTAAAATCATTAAGCCTTATTCTAAAAGGAACTCTATACATCTCATTTTTTTCATCATATGCAAAAATCTCTTCCTGACCTTTTAATACAAACATATCAGCTTTAAAAGAGAAAAGAGAACTTAAAATAAAACCTGCTATTACAACCAAAATGCCTGCGTGAATAAGCCAGTAGTGGATTGGTGTTTTTATCCTATTTAATATTCTTAAAAGAGAACAGAAAAATATGTTTATAAATAAAGCTATGGTTAAAACAATAAATGAAATGGAATTTATTACAGAGCTTGATTTATTAATTATCGTTTCATATATCAACATTAAAATCATCAATGTTGTTATTATTGCAAAAAACTTAAATGTAGAAAAATAGGCTAATATTTTTTTCATACTAAAATTTTACATAAATTGATGATTGAATTATACTTTCTTTTTTGTTAGAGGATGTTTCTTTTTGAGGAACAAGATATTTATAAGAAATAGCAGCATATACATCTTCAATTAAAATCTTTTTGACTCCACCAATATAATAATCAATTATATCTCCGCTTTTAACTTTATTTTTATCAAAATGATCCCATCTTATAAATGGAATTAAACTTTCGCTTAGTTTCAAATGAGAATAAATTGAAAAGCCGTTTCCTTTTACTGTAAAAGTTGAATAATCAATATAATCAAAAAAAGAGCCTCCTATAGAAAAATCTTTATATGCATAACTTAGAAGGAAAGCATATCTTTGTTTTTCTTTATCTCCAATATTTGAACTGTAATAAAAAGCGGAGAACAGATTTTTATAAGAGTTTGCAAATTTTAACTCAAGATTTTTTGTTTTTGAGTTTTCAAGATTTTTAAAACCCTCACCATTTGATATCATTGCCTGAAAATAATTTGATCTTGAAATAGAATATTTTAACGAAACTCCTTTATCAGATGGAGTTATTATTTTATTTAAATGCATCTGAGTATATTCAACAAAAACATTTCTCCATACACCTTCTTCATCGCCAATCCATATAGAAGGAACAAGTCCAAATGAAATAGATATTTTCTTATCATCTGATACATAATTTAAAAACGCAAGTTTTAAGAAAACATTATTACCATTTGAAAGTGTATTTGCTTCAAGAGTAATTTTAGAATTATAATTTTCAGAATGTTTTGTATTTGCGCTTAAATAAATTCTTCCTATATCAAATGTATTATAATTATTTGAAATTGTTCCATTATTTTTATACTTTGAAGAATAGAAATTATAACTTCCAAAAATAACACCATCCATTTTAACATCTGCCGCATTTAATAAAAAACAATTCGTAAAAGTTATTGCAAGAAGTAAAATTTTCATATTCCCTCCTTTTAAATTTAGTGTTAGACTTGACATGCTCATAAAAAAATGATACTATTTTAGTATCATTATGTCAAGTCTTTATTAAAGGAGGTAAAGATGACAAAGACTCAAATGTTCTGTTACCAATGTGAACAAGCAAAAGGAAACAGGGGTTGTGATACAATAGGATTATGCGGTAAAGACCCCGAGACATCTCTTATGCAGGATCTCCTTGTGTATCAAACAAAAGGAGTATCTTTTTATGCAAACAAACTAAGAAAAAAAGGAATAACAACAAAAGATGCAGATAAATATGTAATAGAAGCTCTTTTTACAACTGTAACAAATGTAAACTTTGATCCACAGACAATAAGAGAAAAAATAAATGAAGGACAGAGAATTAAACAGGCTCTTAAAAAAGAATATGATAAACACTACCATGATGAAGAAATTCCTGAAGAGGCTTTATGGGAGCCACAGGAAAAACTTTCTGACCTGATATCATTTGCATCAAAAATTGGAATTATTTCAGATAAGAAAAAATATGGTGATGACATAACAGCATTAAAAGAGCTTTTACTCTACGGTCTTAAAGGAATGGCAGCTTATGCTGATCATGCTATGATTTTAGGTAAAACTGATGATAAGGTATTTTATTTCTTCCATGAAGCTCTTTCATATCTTGCAAGTAAAAATTATACAGTAGAAGAGCTTTTTAATTACAATATGAAATGTGGTGAGATGAACTTAAGGGTTATGGAGCTATTAGATGAGGCTCATACAACAACCTATGGACATCCAGTTCCAACCAGGGTAAGAATAACTCCTGTTAAAGGAAAAGCAATTCTTGTAAGTGGTCATGATTTGAAGGATCTTGAAGAGCTTTTAAAACAGACAGAGGACAAAGGTATTAATATCTATACTCATGGTGAAATGTTACCTGCTCATGGATATCCCGGGTTAAAAAAATATAAGCATCTTGTTGGAAATTATGGAGGAGCATGGCAGGATCAGCAAAAAGAATTTAAGAATTTTCCTGGTGCTATACTTATGACAACAAACTGCATACAGGAGCCCAAAGGATATAAGGACAGGATATTTACAAGCGGACTTGTTCAATGGCCAGGTGTAAAGCATATTTCAAACAGAGATTTTACACCGGTTATTGAAGCTGCTTTGAAAGAAAAAGGCTTTGAAAAAGACGGTGAAGAAAAATACATAACCGTTGGTTTTGCGAGAAATGCAATTTTGAGTGTTGCATCAACAGTAATAGATTATGTAAAGAAAGGAAAGATAAAGCATTTTTTCCTGGTTGGTGGATGTGATGGTGCAAAGCCCGGAAGAAATTACTATACAGAGTTTGTTGAAAAAGCTCCAAAAGATAGCATTGTTTTAACTCTTGCCTGTGGAAAGTTCAGATTCAACAAGCTTGAACTTGGAGAAATTGATGGTATTCCAAGACTTCTTGATATAGGTCAGTGTAATGATGCTTACTCGGCAATACAGATTGCTATTGCTCTTTCAAAAGCATTTAATAAACCTGTTAATGAGCTTCCTCTCTCACTTGTTCTTTCATGGTATGAACAAAAAGCAGTGTGTATACTTCTAACACTGCTATATCTTGGTATTAAAAACATAAGACTTGGACCATCGCTTCCTGCTTTTATAACTCCAAACATACTTAATGTGCTTGTTGAAAAATTCAATATAAAACCAATAACCACACCTGAAAAAGACTTAGAAGAAATACTTGTAAAATAGTAAAATAATTACTGCCCCTGCTTTTTGAGTGAAGCAGGGGCAGGGAGAATGATATGGAAAAACAAAATTTTAAGCTTGAAAAATTAACAAGATACCAGAAATCAAACATTGTAAGTAATACTATTATAAATAAAAAAACTGGAACAATAACCCTTTTTGCTTTTGATAAAAACCAGTCACTCTCTCCTCACACAGCACCATATGATGCTTTTGTTTATATATTAGATGGTGAGGCAGAGATAACAATATCATCAAAACCATATAAACTTAAGAAAGGTGATTTTATAATAATGCCTGCAAACAAACCGCATTCTGTAAAAGCATTAAAAAAATTAAAAATGCTTCTTGTAATGATAAAGGGATAACAAACTACTTTAAAGCTTAAAAATACTCTTCAAAATTTTTCTTGAAACTTTCAGTATCTGAAGGTTTATATTTTATATATGAATTATAAAGCCTATTAGCATATTCTGCTACTTTTTTCTTATCAGATATCTTCATTATAATAACCTTAAAAATTGTTTCCATATTTGAAATGTATGATTTATCTTTTGTTATTTCAATTAAGGTTTCATATATTTTCCAGAAGTTAAACAATATTTCAGGATCATATTTTTGAAATTTAAACTCGTAGTTGGCAAAAATCTCATTGTATTTTTCAATAATTATTTTTTCTTTATTCTGCGCCTTTAAGTTATCATATTCTAAAATATACTCATTAATCAAATCAATTTTTTTTCTTATATCCCAGAAATATCCTGTCAAAGTATCTATCATTTTAGTAAAATCATCTTTTGTAAAATATTTTAACATATCTTTTTCAATATAAAACCCTTTAACTCTACCATGTTCAAGACTCACATTATCCATAAATTTGATAGCTAAATTTTCTGGCAATCTTTTAAAAATTTCTTCCCCATTTATATATCCATACTCATATGAGTATTTTTCATTTCTATTACAGGGTCCCCAGCAACTAAAACTATTACATATCCAGTTCTCTCTCTTGCGGCATCCTAATTGATTAGACTCATTACCCTCACAGGAGTATCCAGAATAATCTCCAGGATTTTTGATAATTGTTTCTCCAAGCACTTCTGGATCATGCTTCAAGCAATCTTTGATTTCCGATACCTTCATAGATGAAAGTTCACCATTAACAAAAAAAGTGATTTATAAAAACTTATTTTTGACTCTTGAGGACAGTTTTGAGTAAGTTCATTTAAACTGCCTTTTGAAAACAACAAACTATTAATCCCAATAATAAACGACATCAAAAAAATTGTTTTTTTATTCATAAATCCCTCTCCTTTAATTTATAGCAATATTCTATAATAAAAACTTATCCTGATCAATTAGTTGAATTAGATCATAGTCGGTAGAAAATTGATATATGGTAAAGAAGTTTGAGATGTAAAAATAATGTTTAACGGATATATGAACTCACTCAGGAAACAAAAAAGATTATAAATATACGGGCAGGCATTAAGAAGCGTAAGACATTGATAAAAAGGTTTAACACATAGCAATATAATTAAATTGTTATGAAATATATCTGGTTATATATACCCGGAAAAGCTACATCCTTGTATTTTTAGATTGATTTATTAGTTTTGATTTTTTAATTACCTGTTGTTTAAGTTCTTGTTTGTACGCTATAATTTTCTCTCTTATAGAATTATCTTTAGTTGATATGATTTGAGCTGCAAGAATACCAGCATTTTTAGCAGCATTCAATGCTACAGTTGCGACTGGAACTCCATTTGGCATCTGCAAAATTGATAGAATAGAATCCCATCCATCTAAGGAATTGCTTGATTTTATTGGTACTCCTATAACAGGTAATGGTGATATTGCTGCAACCATACCTGGTAAATGTGCTGCTCCACCTGCACCGGCTATTATTACTTCAATGCCACGTTTATGAGCGTTTAAAGCAAATTTATATAATCTTTGAGGAGTCCTGTGAGCTGAAACAATTTTAATTTCATAGCTAATTCCAAATTTTTTAAGTATTTCAGCTGATTCATTCATTACTGGTAGGTCTGAATCAGAACCCATAATGATACTTACAATCGGCTTTTTTTTCATGCCTTCACCCTTATTAATTTTTTTACTTTTTCAGCTTTTTCTAATGCAGATTCAAGTGATGAAGATATAATTGTTATATGTCCCATTTTTCTAAATGGTTTTGTGATTTTTTTACCATAAAGATGAACTTTAACCCCATCAATTGCCATAACTTCTTCTAAACCCTCGTATATGGCTGGTCCTTCATATCCTTCTTCACCCAACAGATTCATCATAACAGATGGAAATTTTAAATCAGTACTACCAAGTGGAAGATTTATAATAGCACGCAAATGTTGTTCAAACTGTGAGGTAATATTACTTTCAATAGTATGATGTCCGCTATTATGAGGGCGTGGTGCCATTTCATTTACAAATATATTACCTTTGTTATCTATAAAAAACTCAATAGCTAGTAATCCCTCCATTTTGAGTAATTGAATTATTTTACTCGCAATACTAATTGCTTTCTCTGTTTCTTCCTTTGTAATTAAAGCAGGAGATATTAACTTATCTAATAAATTTGCTTTCTTATTAAATACCATCTCCACAACAGGATAAGCTCTGATTTCACCTTTATTATTTCTTGCAACAATTACCGATATTTCTTTAAAGATTTCAATTTTTTCTTCAATTATAGATTGACCTGGTAATAATTTAGGTAAATCATTTTCATCATTTATAATAGAAACTCCTCTACCATCATATCCACCCTTTCTCAATTTCTGAACAAACGGATATTTTATTTCACCATTTTTAATACTATTTATTATTAAATCTACTGAGTCATATTTAACAAACTGTGGAACCGGGATGTTATTTTGTATACAAAAATCTCTTTGTAAACCTTTATCTTTTATTAATTCTAATATTTCGGGATCAGGATTAATTTTATATCCTTCTGATTTAAGTTTTTTTAATGCATCAGTATTAATATTTTCAATTTCAAAAGTTAAAATATCTACTTTTTTACCAAATTGATAAACAGAATCAAAATCTAAGGGATCGCCTTTAATAAAATACGAAGCAATAGTTTTAGCAGGACAATATTCATCTTTATCCATCACATAAGATATTATATTCCACTTACTTGCTTCCTGGATTAACATCTTTGCAAGCTGTCCACCTGCAATAATTCCCAGTTTTAATTGTGATTTTATCAGCTTTTCCATTTTTTATAATTTTTTGGTAATTTTTTTATTAGCTATCATATATTATATATCTTTTAAATTACAGTTCAAAATTATTGAATTAGAAGATTAAAAATAATTTTGATAGTTAAATAGTTAAAAAGTAAGTATTTTTCTAAATAACTACAAATATTACAGGAAGTAAATTAAGTTCAGCTATATTTTAGCTTACAAAATTCTTTTACAACGCTATCGGTATCCCAACAATCGTCTGTTCCACTTGCGAAGTGGACCAGTCAAACTTTATTTTTTTTCTTTTACTACACTTCCACCGAACGAAATTTCGGATTTATTCCTTCTAAATCTAAACTTAACTTTTACCTTATTCCTGTTATATAGCTATGCTTCCACATACATACTTAAATAGGTTCGATTTTTTATAATTCTTATGGAAGTCTATTTAGATTGATTAAAATATTTTCAAAATCCTATTTTACTTACCATTGACCATTTCTTATTATTTAGTATCATAATATTATGAAGTTTGAAGAAAGATTTGAAAAAATAAAAGATTATCTTATTAAAAAGCTTGATCCGGAAGTTATAATTCTTTTTGGTTCAAGGGCAAAAGGTTGTGAAAATTATGGTTCTGATATTGATATTGCTATTAAGTGTAAGGATATAAGTTTTAGAGAAGAGAGAAAAATAAAAGAGGAGATAGATAAAATTGCTGGTATATACTCAGTTGATATTATATTCATAAACAAAGTTTCAAAGGATTTTCAATCTGAAAGGAGGCAGTTATGAAGCTGAAAAAATACTTTTTCTTAGTTTTAGTATTCTTTGTGGTCTTATTAATTAGCTTAATTATTTTTTATTTTAAGTATCCTTACCGATATATCTTTGTTAGACACAACGATAAATTAAAAATTATAAAAATAACTAAATCAGATAGAGATTACCTCAAAGATCCTGAAAAAGATATGATAATTATTGGAGAAAGGTTGGGTAGAGAAGGCGATAAAGTTGAGTTTTGTAATTTTACGATAAAAGGCATAAACTGTATGAGAAAAGGTAAAGTTTTTCTTATTGTAAATCCTCTTTCTGATAAAGACAGTTGGGACACTGTAATTAAATTTGAGTAAAAAATACAATCAACCTACTTAAATTGTAAATACCCCACTATCTAAGTAAAATTTTTACTTTTTTTCCTATAAACTAAAAACTGTATACACTCCATTTAGGCGATTGCAGTTTTAGAGTGTATCAAATTATTTTGTAAAAAAATACTGTTATTTACTTATAACAATTGAAAGATAGTAATAAGACAGAAAGATTAATAAAGGGGATGAAGAAGTAGAATTTTAATATATAGTTTTAAGAGAGGTTCCAAGAGTATAACAAAGATTATCCACCGTCAACCCTGAATTCCAGTTCACAGCCACAATAGGATGATGAAAAATGTGATGTTATTTATTTTTTGTTAAACTTTCCAACATTACATGTAATATACCCTTCTAAAATCTTTGTTATTGTACGGGATAAAAATAAAATTATTTATCACAACTATCATTTCCAAAATGGTCAACATAACACTCTTTACCATTTAATTTAACCGTAGCAAGCCCTTCGAAAAAAGACTCTACATAATCATATTTTACCGGAATAATTTCTTTGCCAGTTTTATCTATAAATCCCTCTTTTCCGTTTAATCTAACCGCAGCAAGCCCTTCGGAAAAAGACCATACATAATCATATTTTACTGGAGTAATTTCTTTGCCAGTTTTATCTATCAATCCCCTTTTCCCATTTAATTCAACCTCTGCAAGCCCTTCGGAAAAATCCTCTACATAATCATATTTTACTGGAATAATTTCTTTGCCAGTTTTATCTATCAATCCATATTTGCCATTTAATTCAACCTCTGCAAGACCTTCGGAAAAATCCCCTACATAATCATATTTTACTGGAGTAATCTCTTTGCCAGTTTTATCTATAAATCCCCATTTGCCGTTTACTTCAACCGCAGCAAGCCCTTCGGAAAAAGACCATATCTTATCATATTTTACTGGAGTAATCTCTTTGCCAGTTTTATCTATAAATCCCCATTTGCCGTTTACTTTAACCGCAGCAAGCCCTTCGGAAAAAGACCATACATAATCATATTTTACTGGAGTAATTTCTTTGCCAGTTTTATCTATAAATCCATATTTACCATTTAATTCAACCTTTGCAAGCCCTTCGGAAAAAGACCATACCCAATCATATTTGGGTTCTATTGCTATACTCCCATCATAATAACAAAATCCCATTTTTTTGTTCCTTATACATGGTTTCATCTCATATTCAAAAAGTTTTTCTTTATACTCTTCTTCTACATCATAATCATATGCCTGATAGAATTTTTCTATAAGCTCATCTTTTTGTTTTGGTGTAATTAATTCAAGCTTTAAAAATCTTTGCAGTTTATCAAAATCCTCTTTCATTGCTGACTTTCTTTTATTAAGATACTCTTCATATTCTTTTTGTTTTATTTTGTATCCTTTCCAAAAATTCGCCCTTTCAAAAGAGTAATCCTTATACTCAGGAAATCTCTCACTAAATTTAATCCATTTCTCCGCTTTTTCTTCAGCATCTATCTCAGATCTATCAATTTTTATCATCTCATCATATGCTTCAAGTTTATCTATCTCATCTTCCTTTATCTCAAGTTTTGTAAGTGGTTTTATCTCTGGAATTTCAACAGGCGTAAGTTTTGGTAATGTAAATTCAATTTCATATTCATAAACCTGCTCCTTCCTTTCTTCCTTAGGTTTTGAAATATATCTTTCCCATTTTCTTTTCACCTTGATTGTCTCACTACCTAAAACCCTTCCAGTTTTCACTTCAACCATCTTTCCAGTTATCTCACTCTCCTCTTCAAAATCCTTTACCGTTCCAAATACTACTACATCCGCACCAACTAATTTTCCAAACTCCATACCCTGAGTTTCGTCTATTACACCATAAACCTCTAGTTTCTTCTCTTCAAATATCTTTCCTATGTTCTGTCTTTCAAGAACAATTATATTCCTATCCTTTGAAAGATATCCAATCAATTTTTCTTGTATGGTACCAGTTACCTCGCTTTTGTATCCATCATAATATGTAAACTCAAACACTGCTACCTTTATCCCTTTCGGCTCTTCAATCTTATCATATAATGAATTTAAAAGCAGTTTTGAAAGCTTTTCCATTTCTTTATCAATATCACTTGAAAAAGCTTTCGGAATAAAAAACGATAAAACAAGTAAGATTATGCCTAATTTTTTCATAAAACTATTATATAAATCTTTTTCTAAAAGCGTCAAATAACTGTATAAGTTACACACATTTGCGTCATTTTATTTTTTAAAGTTAATTCTAAATTAAGGTAACTTCGGGGGTTTACTTCTCGTTATAAGAAGTGAGTTTAAAACTACTGTAATTGAGCTTAAGCTCATGGCAAGGGAAGCAAGATAAGGTTTTATTAAAATACCGTAAGGTTTGTAGAGAAATCCTGCTGCAACTGGAATTAAAAGTAGATTGTATATAAAAGCCCATAATAAGTTTTGCTTTATCTTTCTGGATACATATTTTGAAAACTCAAAGATTTTTATAATCTCATCAATATGATCGTTTAAAATTATGATATCAGAACTCTCAAATGCTATGTCGCTTGCGCTTTTAAATGAAATAGAAACATCACTTTCTTTCAATGCTGCAGCATCATTTATCCCATCTCCAACCATACACACTTTTTTTCCTTTATTCTTTATTTCGTTTATTATCTCCTTTTTTTCCTGAGGTAAAACCTCAGCTATATAATTCTCTATTCCAAGTTTATCTGCTATAAACTTGCAGTGCTCTTTATTATCACCGCTTATCATTATTATTTCCTTACCCTTGCTTTTAAGGTATTTTATAACTTTATCTGCATTTTTACGTATCTCATCGCCTAATACCAGAAAACCAAGACATTTTTTTTGATCTGATAAATAAACTACTGTTTTAAGCTCGTTTTTAATCTCATTAATCTTTGTAATTATATCTTCATCAAATTCTATACTATTTTCATCCATAAATCTTTTATTTCCAGCAAGATATAACTTATCTTCTATTTCAGCTATAATGCCTTTTCCATCATAGTTTTTAAAATTCTTAGGTTCATAGAGCTCAATTTTGTTTTCTTCTGCTTTTTTTATTATTGCTTTTGCAAGTGGATGATCTGAATGCTTTTCAAGTGAGGCTATTATTTTTAGAAAATCTGTTTCATTGATTGTGGTATAAACTTTAGAAATAAAAAGTTTTGATTGTGTTAATGTTCCTGTTTTGTCAAAAATAATTGTGCCAATATTTTTAATCATATTAAAAACTTCAGGGTTTTTTATTAAAATTCCTTCCTTTGCGAGTCTTGTTGTTGAAAGTGATACTGCAAGTGGAACTGAAAGGCCTAAAGCACATGGACAGGATATTACAATTACTGCTGTAAATATCTCAATTGAAAATCTAAAACCTGCGCCGTTTAAATACCAATATAGAAAACTTAAAATGGCTATAATTATTACTCCGGGAACAAAATATGAAGATATCTTATCAGCTATTTTCTGTATAGATGGTTTAGTGCTGTGTGTGTTTTCAAGAAGCTTTATTATATTATCTAAGAATGTGTTTGTGCCATTTCTTATGGCTTTTATCTTTATACTACCACTTAAGTTTATTGCGCCTGCTCTAACTTCATCCCCCTCTTTTTTTTCTACTCCAATACTCTCACCTGTTATAAATGACTCATCACAAAAACAGTTTCCTTCAATTACAATTCCATCAGCTGGAATTTTCTGTCCAGGTTTTACTATTATTATGTCCCCTTCATTTATTAAATCACTTTCAATTTCTATCTCTTGTCCTTCTTTTAGAACTGTTGCCCTGGCTGGCTTTAGTTTAAGTATAGTTTCGAAAAGTGAAAGTGATGTTTTTTTGTATTTCTGTTCAATAAACTTTCCAATAGAAACAAAAGCTATAATATAAGCAGCTGACTCAAAAAAAAGAAAATCATATTTTTTTTCAAAAAACATAAAAAAGCTATAAACATATGAAGATAAAGCACCAATAGAAATAAGACTATCCATATTTGCAGTTCTTGTTTTAATAATAGACGCAAAGCCGCTTTGAAAAAAATTGTAACCCAATACTAAGATTATAGTTGTGAAGATAAACTCAAACCAGTGCTTAGTCTGATGAAAAGTGTGAGGGAGCAAAAGCCCAAAGTGATGTCCCATTGAAAATGGAAAAAGAAGAATAGCAAATAGTATTATAAAAAACAGTCTCAGTTTAAAGTTTTTTATCTTTTTCTTTTCAAAGTTTTCATCTATCTCAAGCTTTGCATTGTATCCAAGAAGGTTTATTTCGTTTATTATCTCAAATTTATTTATTAAATCATCATCATATAATATAAAAGCTTTTTCAAGTGTAAAGTTTATATTTATATCTAAAATTCCTTTCTTTCTTTTAAGATATGTTTCTATAGTTTTAGCGCAATTTACACAGCTCATTCCATAAATCTTTAGAAAAAGTTTATTTGTCATTATATCAACCTCTCAAGAAAATTGAAAAGATATCCTGTTATGGTTATTGATATACTAACAAAGCCAAAAAATATTAATATAAGCTTTGTTTTCATAATCCTTCTTAATATTATTGCTTCAGGAAGACACAATGCGCTTGTTGACATCAGAAATGAAAGAGTTGTGCCAAGAGGAAGTCCTTTTGTAAAAAGAACATAAGCAACAGGAAGAATTGAAACACAACTTGCATATATTGGAACACCCAAAGCAACAGCTATTGGAACATCCCAAAAACCAGCTTTTGATATAATTGCTTCAATTTTTTGTTTTGGAAGATAAGCCTCTAAAACAGCTGCAATAAAAACTGAGATTACTATCCATAGCCAGAGTTTTTTTATTAACTCAAAGCTTTCTTTTACTCCATATCTCAATCTATCAGTTATGGATAAAAAATATTCTTCCTTATTTTCACGGCATTGAGTTAGTGAACTTTTTTTAATATCTTCAAGAATATATTTTTCAAGTCTCATCCTGTCAAATATCATTCCGCATATGCTTCCTATTAAAATTCCATTTAAAACATAAAGTATTGATATTTTATATCCAAATAAGCCGAGCATCATAGAAAAAAGGTATTGATTGGTTATAGGTGAAGTAATTAAGAATGCAAATGCAATTCCAATAGGAACTTGTGTTTTTATAAAACTTACAAAAATTGGTATTGAAGAACAGGAACAAAACGGGGTTATTGCTCCAAAAAATGAGGCAATAAAATAATTTTTAAATGATTTTTTACCAAGATATTTTTCAATTTTTTCTTTCGAAATATATGTTCTTAAAAAACTAAATAATGAAACTGCAACAAAAAGCATAAGAAATATTTTGATGGCATCAAATGCAAATATCTTTACTATATTTAGAAACTTTGGAGCTTCTTCAATTAAAAAAGGACATCCACCTTCAACAGGTAAAAAAGGACAGTTAAGAGGATCTGAAGCATATGGATCTGTAGAATAGAGATATAAAGGTATCGATGTATTGTGGTATAAAAATATAATCAAAGCTTCAATCATAAGAAATTGTAATTTACTCGCAGCAATTGTTGTTTTTATTACAAAAGTTTTCTATTTTAAGTTTTTCCTCAAATTTTGATATAAGTTTTTTAACAGTACTATCTTTTTTTATTTTTTCTGGCTTGCAGCATATTCTTTTGGGATCATTTGACACTCTAAAACAACAAGGACATATATAATTTGCTTTATAAGCAAGTTTTTTAAGCTCATCAATATTTTTTTCTTCAGCAAGTTTGCATAATGGTTTTTCGTTCATAATTCCTCCTTTTTCTTGAGATAAAGATAATAAATAGCAGGATATACAACAAGCTCAAGAATGAAGCTTGTGAAAAGCCCACCTATCATTGGTGCTGCTACTCTTTTCATCACATCAGATCCTGTTCCAATAGACCACATAATAGGAAGAAGCCCCATAAAAGCAGAAATTACTGTCATCATTTTTGGTCTTATTCTTTTAACGGCACCATAAAATATAGCATCCCTGAGATCATTTTCATCTATCCTTTCTTTTTTAGATTTGAGCTCTTTATATGCAAGATCAAGATACAAAAGCATAAAAACAGCCATTTCAGCATCCAGTCCGCTAAGAGCAATTATACCTACCCAGACTGCAATTGAAAGATTGTAGTCAAGAAAATATAATATTGCAAAGCATCCAATAAGAGAGAATGGCACTGCCGTCATTACAAGTAAAGCTTTGAAATAAGATTTTGTATTGGCATACAAAAGTAAAAATATGGTTAAAATGACAAGCGGAATAACTATCTTCATTCTTTCCTTTACTCTTACCATATTTTCATACTGTCCACTGAAAACAAGTGAATAACCAGGTGGTAAATTTATATTTTTGTAAATATAATCTTTGAGTTTTTTAACATAACCGCCTATATCTTTTGCATCACTATCTATATAAACATAACTTGCTACAAACCCATTTTCATTTCTTATCATTGAAGGACCGTAGCTGAATTTAACAGCTGCAAGTTCGCTTAGTGGAATGTGAAGAGTTTGAGAAACGGTTATCTGAGTATTTTTAATATCTTCACGAGATGCTCTAAATTTTCTCTGGTATCTTAAAGTTACAGGATATCTTTCCCTTCCTTCAATTGTATAAGTAAGAGGCATGGCACCAATGGTATTTGAGATAATCTCTTGAAATTTTTCAATTGAAAGCCCATATCTTGCAAGCTTTTCTCTATCAGGTTCAATTTCAATATAATATCCTTTACCAGCTCTTTCAGCATATACTGATCTTGTGTTTTCAAAGTCTTTCAATAATCTTTCTATCTCAACTCCAATTTCTTCAGTTTTATTCAAATCACTTCCCATAATCTTTATACCTATCGGGGTTCTTACACCGGTGGTAAGCATATCTATCCTTCCCTTTATGGGCATTGTCCAGGCATTAGCAAAGCCAGGGATTTTAACCGCTTTATTCATTTCATTTATAAGCTCTTCATATGTTATTCTGTCATACCATATGTGTCTTAATATTTTTTTTAAAAATTCTGGTGCCCAGCCTGAATACCATCTTTTCTTTTCTCTCCACTCATCCGCCGGTTTTAATTCTATAATTGTTTCAAACATTGAAAGTGGTGCCGGGTCTGTTGATGTCTCAGCTCTTCCTGCTTTGCCGTATACTGTTTTTACTTCAGGGAATGTTTTTATTATTCTATCGCTTATCTGTAAAACTTTTGATGCTTCGGATATTGATATCCCTGGAAAGGTTGTTGGCATATATAAGATGCTTTCTTCATTTAATGGTGGCATATACTCTGAGCCAATTTTATTTAAAAAGAAAGGTATTGTTGTGATAGTTAAAAGTATTGCTGAAAAGATAAAAAGCTTTGGTCTTTTTAAAACAAAGTGGCAAACTGGTGTATAAATCTTAACTAAAATTTTACTTACAGGGTGTTTTTCCTCAGGATAGTATTTACCAACTAAAATAGCGGTGAGAAAAGATGATAAAAATTTTGGTTTAAATGTAAAATCATCCATTCTTGAAAAACACATTCTTAAAGCCGGATCAAGAGTTAAAGCTAAAAATGCGGCTGAAAGCATTGTAAGAGTTTTGGTCCAGGCAAGTGGTGAGAATAGTTTTCCTTCCATATCTGTTAAGGCAAATATTGGCAAAAAAGATACTGCTATCACAAGTAAAGAGAAAAAGACAGATGGGATAACCTCCTTTATAGCCAAAAGTCTCACCTCATGAAAATCCCCTTTTCTTCCATTTTCCTGCCATAACTCAAGTTTTTTATAGGCATTTTCAACCTCTATTATTGCACCATCAACTAAAACACCTATAGAAATAGCAATTCCTGATATTGACATGATATTTGAGTCAATTCGTAAGAAATACATCAAAATAAAACAAAGACCTATACTAACAGGTATTGTCAGAATTGCTACTATTGCGCTTGGAATATGCCAGAGAAAAAGAAGGATAATAAAGCTGACTATCAGTATTTCTTCCTTTAATTGTTTTTTCAAGGTATTTATTGTTCTTTCAATAAGCGTTGATCTATCATAAACAGGTATAATCTCAAGCCCTTTGGGAAGGTTTTTTTCAATCTCTTTTATTTTTTCTTTTACTCTTTCTATAACTTTCATAGCATTTTCTTTGTGTCTTGCCACAATTATCCCGCTAACAGCATCTCCCTCACCATTAAAATCACCAACACCTCTTCTAATCTGTGAACCAATTTTTATTTCACACACATCACTTAAAAAAACAGGTATACCATCTTTAGTTTTTAAAGAAACCTTTTTTAAATCTTCTATACCTTTAATATATCCTTTCACCCTTAGCATATACTCAAATCCAGAATACTCAATGAGCCTTGCATCAGATTCGTTATTATTTTCTTTAATTGCCTTTATTATATCTTCAATTGAAATTTGATAATATAAAAGCTTTTGTGGATTTAAAATTATCTGATACTCTTTTGAAAAACCACCAATTGTAGCAATTTCACTCACCCCCTCAACTGAGTTTAATTGATATTTTATATTAAAATCATGAAAGCTTTTTATCTCATCTATGTTTCTTTTTCCAGTTTTATCAATAAGAACATACTGATAAACCCATCCTACACCTGTTGCATCAGGTCCAAGTTCAATTTTGGCATCCTGTGGCAGCTGTGATTTTATTTTATCAAGATACTCAAGAACTCTGGATCTTGCCCAGTAAATGTCAGTGCCATCTTTGAATATTACATAAATAAATGAATAACCATAATCAGAAAAGCCTCTTATTGTTTTTACTTTAGGTGCACCTAAAAGCGAAGATATTATAGGATAGGTTATCTGATCCTCAATTACCTTAGGATTTTTATTCCACTTAACATAAACTATGACCTGTGTTTCAGTTAAGTCAGGAATGGCATCTACTGGAATATTTTTGAGGATATGAAAAGAAAAAAACATAGAGATAACAAAAATCATAACTACAAGATATCTATTTCTGGCAGAAAAATCTATTATTTTATTCAGCATAAATCCTCTCAGTGTATATGTTTATGGTTGTATTGTAAATCTTCTTCATTTTGCATATTTTCTGTTGTGTCATCTTTTACCTTTCCTTTCAATCTTGCTTCAGAATCTATTAAGAATGCTGGGCTTACTATTTTTTCCCCTTTTTCAAGCCCACTTAAAACCTCAACATAACCATTTCCTGAAAAACCTGTTTTTATTTTTCTCATCTCATATTTTCCTTTTTCCTTTTCAACATAAACAATACCTTCATCACCATGTTCTATAAATGCATTTTCATCAATTAAAAGTCTTTTACCCAAATTAATAAGTATTTTACCGGATAAATAGCTGTTAGATTTTAACTTCAATTCTTCTTCAATTTCCACAATTAGTTTTATTTTTCTATTTTCATCAACTTTATTTCCAATAGCTATTACTTTTCCGCTTGCCATATCGTTTGATGATGTGTTTATCAAAATTGTGGTACTGTTTTTAATAAGTCTTACATATTGTTCATCAATATAGAAAAATGCATAGTATGGTTTTGATGGAGTTAAAAATGAAGAAAAATTTCTGGAAATTATTTTATCAGCTATATCACTATCTATACCATAAATTTTAAGTTTCAAAATTAAACTTTCAATTAAATCTTTAAATCTTTCCTTCTCACTGCTTGTCTTTAGTAGATTAGTTATGCTTTTGTACTCACTTAATAATTTATATAACTCAGTATCATAAGCTACACTTCCATATGCATTTATTTCAACTGCAAAATCCTTTTCAACTACACTATGAGTTTTAATACCAAATTTTTCAATTAAATCATAAGGTATTGAAAATACAATATTTTGCATATCTTCAGTTAGTTCTAAATTTTCATCGTCATCATCTTCTTCTCCCTTTAAAACCAGATCCATATAACATATAGGGCAGGTTCCCGGTTTTGTTTGTGTGTATGATGGATGCATAGGGCAGTAATAAATCTTTTCCTCTGAACAAAAACCAAATGGAGAAAAGATAAAATTTACAAAGAATAAAAAGATAAAAAAATTTTTCATAAAACCCTCCCGCAAACCTCATCTAAAAGAGCTTTTGATTTATAAAACTCAAATAAATATTCATAATATTTAAGTTTAACTTTAATATTTTCATCTATTGCATATAAGACCTCAATAAGGTTAGTATTACCACTTTTATATGAGGAAAGAGAAAGTTCAAATAGAGCATTGCTTTTGTTCAGAACGACATCTTTATAATATTTGAATGATTGATAATTTCTTTCTGTCTGTCTGAAATATTTTTCTAAAAGATATCTTGTCTCAAGATATTTAGCCTCATATTCTTTTTTTAGACTTTCAAGAATTTTTTCTTTTTCATTTTTATATGATTTATTTTTATTTAAAAAAATAGGCAGTGAAAAACCCACCATAATATCATACGAGCTTGCATTTTCATATCTTTTTTTATATCCAAACATAAGATCTGGATAATAATAAGCTTTTGATAATTTGTATTCAAGTTCTGCTTTTTGAATTTCAATTTTTTTAGATAAAAGTTCTGGATTGTTATCAAGTTCTTCTAAAAAAGCAGAAAAATTATTATCAAATACAGGATTTTCATCTACATATGTATCAAAGGAATAATTTTCTCCACCTATAAACATATTACTCAAAAAAAACTCTACTTTTTCTTTTGAATCGATAATATTTATCTCATTTTTAATCTCAGAATATTTTAATTCAAGTTTCATTATATCATTTAAACTTGTTTTACTTATAAGGTAATCTGATTTTAAGCTTTCAATTATAAGCTCAATATTTAAAAGAATTTTCTCATATATTTCTTTCTGTTTTAAAAGATGAAGGTACTGGTAATATGATAATTTTGCAAGGGTTAAAATTTGATTTTTTTTCTTTTCATAGTTTGCTTTCAGATATTTATATTCTTTTTCCTTTATGTTGTAATTATATTTTAATTTTAAAGGGTTTTCTATTTCCTGTTTTATGTAAAAACTTTTCTCAGGCATATTTCCAGTATTCATTTTTTCAAATTCAATTAGAGGATCTTTTAAGAGATAAAAATAGGAAATAGTATTTAGCGATGCTTCATACTGTTTTTTAAAAGAAAGAATTTCAGGATTATTTAGTTTTACTTTTTCTAAATATTCGGCAAGAGAAATACTTTGAGAGTAAAGCGTTAAGGTCAGAATAAGATATACTCCCCAAGAGTATATAACTTTTTTCATAAAAATATTATAGCATAAATTTAAAATCTTGACAAGGATACTCTTATATGGTATAATTTAAATATGATTGATGATAGGCTTGTTAAGAAACTTACGCCAAGAATAAAAAGGGCATGCGGACAGTTAAAGGGAATTGAAAGAATGATTGAAAATAAAGAGTATTGTGTTGATATTTTTCAACAGATTGCTGCTGTAATTGGTGCGCTTAAAAGCATAAATGCTTTGATACTTGAAAACCATTTAAATACATGCGTCAAAAATACAATGCAGTCTAAAAATGAAAAAGAAATAAAGGGAAAAATAAAAGAATTGGTTGAAATATACAAAAAATACTAAAATTTAATTTATGAGTGGAAATAAGAAAATAAAAGCAGTTGGACTTCTTTCAGGAGGGCTTGATAGTACCTTAGCCTTAAAAGTTGTTCAGGACCAGGAAATAGATATTGTAGCTTTGAATTTTGCTACACCTTTCTGTCAGTGTGATAAGAAAGAAGATGGCTGTAAAAAAAGAGTATTTGAAATTGCAAAACAGCTGAATATAGAGCTTAAAATAATTGGCCTTGGTCAGGAGTATATTGAGATGGTTAAACAACCAAAATATGGATATGGAAGCAATTTAAATCCCTGTATAGATTGCAGAATAATGACCTTTAAAAAAGCAAAGGAGTTTATGGAACAAATCGGAGCAAGCTTTATAATAACAGGGGAGGTTCTTGGACAAAGACCAATGAGTCAGAATAGAAAATCTATGAGTATAATAGAAAAAGAAACGGGGCTTGAAGGATATATTTTAAGACCTCTTTCTGCGAAATTTTTTGAACCAACAGTTCCAGAAAAAATGGGATGGGTTGATAGAGATAAACTTCTTAATATTGAGGGAAGATCAAGAAGAAAACAGTATGAGCTTGTAAAAGAATATAATTTAACTCAATTTGGATGTCCTGGTGGTGGGTGTTTGCTGACGGATCCATATTTTAGTAGAGTTTTTAAGGATCTAATTAAATCAGATATGTTTAATATAGAAAATGTAAATTTGGTTAAAAATGGAAGGTATTTTAGTTTATCAAAAGATCTAAAACTCATTTCTGGGAGAGATGAAAAAGAAAATAATATTATATTGAACTTTTTAAAAGAAGATGATGTATTAATTGAACCTGATGGTTTAACAACCAAAGGACCTACTGGACTTTTGAGAGGTAAGATAAAGGATAAATATGATATTATTTTAGCAGCAAAAATTATTGCTTATTATTCAAAAAGCTTAAATGGAGAAATAAAATTGAATGTAAAAAATAAATTTATAGGGATTGAACAAATTTGTTTTAATGAAAATATAAGTGAGTTAGAAATTGAAAATTATAGGGTAAAATGAAAGAAGTAGTTTTTAAGATACCATCTATTGCATGTAGTGGATGTGAGAATTCCTTAAAGATTGCTTTTAGTAATGTTGAGGGAGTAATAAAGGTTGAACCTTCTCATAAAACAAAAACAATGAAGGTTGTTTTTGATGAGACAAAAATAGATCTTGAGACGATAAAAAAAATAATTAAAAAGACAGGAAAGGAGGTAGTAGATGAATAAAATAAAAGTAATAACTGCAGTAATAGCACTGGCGCTTGGAATTGGAATTTTTCTAAGCGCTCAAAATAATGAAGCAAATAACCAGACTATTGATTACACAAAGATAGGTAATAAACTTATATGCCCTGTTATGGGAGAGAAGTTTACTATAACAGAAAAAACTCCAAGCGTTGAGTATAACGGAAAGATGTATTTCTTTTGTTGTCCGGGATGTGTTGAGAAGTTTAAAAAAGAACCTGATAAATATTTGAAAGGGGATAAAAGCGAAAAGAAGCATAAAAAATGCTGTGATGATAAAGAGAAAAAACACGAACATAAACACAAAGAAGGTAAAATGTGCAATGATTGTGATAGCAAGAAAGAGTCAAAATAATAATCAATTTAACAACTCCCCTGATTTATGTCGTGGGAGTTTTAGTTAAAAGGAGGTTTTATGAACGGTGTTGATATTTTAAAAGAAAGAAGAAGTGTTGGAAATTTTGATCCAAACTTTGTTATAAGCGATGATGAAATAAAAAAGATTTATGAACTTGCTGCTCTTTCCCCCTCTTCAATGAATCTTCAACCGTGGGAAGTTATTGTTGTTAAATCACCTGAAAAAAAAGAGATTTTAATGAAATGCGCAATGAACCAGCCAAAAGTAAAACAAGCAAGTGTTAACTTTATTATAATAGCTGATACCGATGCGGTTGAGAAGAACATAGATAGAGTTATGGAGAGCTGGATTAAACTTGGATATTTAGATGAAGAAACTGCTCAGGGTTATAAAAAATTTGCTCCTAATTTATATGGAAAAAGCAATGAGGAGTTAAAAAGAAAACTTTTTGCAGTTAAAAATGCTTCTTTTTTTGCTATGTCACTTATGATAGCAGCAAAGATGCTTGGTTATGATTCTCATCCTATGGACGGAATAGATGAGGATGCTATCAAAAAAGAGTTTTCAATTCCTGAACATAAAATTATTCCTCTTATAATTGCAGTTGGAAAACATGATACTTCAAAACCAATTTTATCAAGAGCAATTAGGTTTAGTTTTGAAGAAAAAGGGAAAATAGTATAATTTTACATCTTCAAAAAAGCTAAATAGTTAAAAATAAATTTTTAATTTAACTTTAAAAGTTTGATTATATTTTGTTTTTTTATATAAATAGATTACATAATGAATATGCTTTATTACGCTGTAAATGTTCTTTATGTAGTTTTTCTCCTGTCATGAAAGATTAGATCTTAGAAAAGCTTTGATAAGATCAAAATCAAATTTAAAGGAAATAAATACAAATCTTAAAAACTCAGTATTTTCTAAAGATAAAAATCTATTCCCCCCTCTACTTAGAGATTTTAGAGAGATTACAGTGAAGTATGGTTATGATAAATTTGCTTCTTATGTGGAGTTTAATTATAAATCAAAAAAAGTTAAAATATTATATACTGGAGAACAAATAGATCTATTGTTAAGACAAATGATGTAAAACTGATAGAGATAAGAATTACTTGATTATTGGAGGAAAAAACTTTGTATCAATGTCCAGTGATGTTACAAATGTTGAAACTGCAGTAAATGCTGGAGCTATGGCAGTAGCAAAAAAAGGACTTTTGATTGAAAAAGTGGTGATACCAAATCCAAGAAGAGAATTGTTTGCAGAGAATATTTAAGGAGGAAATATGAGAATACCTATGATAGCTGGAAATTGGAAGATGAATCTAACAAGAAATGAGGCAAGGGAACTTGCTCTTGCAATTAAAAATGGGATTGATCCAGATTTAAAACACGAGGTACTTCTCGCTCCCACATTTACAAATCTTGAAACAGTAAAAAACTCAATTTCAGGTTCAAATATACTTCTTGCTGCTCAGAATATGTGCTGGGAGGAAAAAGGAGCTTTTACAGGAGAAGTTTCCCCTCTTCAACTTAAAGATATTGGTTGTGATTATGTTATTATTGGACATTCTGAGAGAAGAAAAATATTTGGCGAAAGTGATGAGATGCTTAATAAAAAAATAAAATCAGCCTTAAAAAACTCCCTTAAAGTTATATTCTGTATAGGTGAGACTCTTGAAGAAAGAGAAAATAATCAAACATACAGAGTTTTACAGACTCAGCTTCAAAATGGACTTAAAGAAATTACAAAGGATCAAATTTCAAATATAATTATAGCTTATGAACCTGTCTGGGCAATTGGAACAGGAAAAACAGCTACACCCGAGCAGGCGGAAGATGCCCATATTTTTGTAAGAAAAGAGATTGAAAGACTTTATGATAAAAATGTTGCTAACGAAATAAGAATTCTTTATGGTGGATCTGTTAAAGCAGAAAATATAGACTTGCTTATGGCACAACCTGATATAGATGGAGCACTTGTTGGTGGAGAAAGTTTGAAGGTTGATAAATTTTTGAGAATAATTCATTACCAAAAAATTTAGGAGGAAAGAATGGAAATTAAAGAACCTAGGGAACTTGCAAAGTTTATAGATCACACAGCCTTAAAAGCAGATGCTGATGAAAAAGCTATTATAAGACTTTGTAGTGAAGCAAAAGAATATGGTTTTGCTTCAGTGTGTGTAAATCCTTTTTATGTTAAACTTGCATGTAGAGAACTTAAAGGAACCAAAATTAAGCTCTGTACAGTTGTAGGATTTCCACTTGGTTCAACCACATCAGTTGTAAAGACAATTGAAGCGACTGAAGCTATAGCAAATGGAGCAGATGAGATTGATATGGTTATAAATATTGGAGCTTTAAAATCAGGAAAATATGAGATAGTGTTTAATGACATTAAAGCTGTCAGAGAAGTTACAGAAGGGAAAATCTTAAAGGTGATAATAGAAACAGGATATCTTACCAGGGAAGAAAAAATAAAAGCATGTGAACTTGCAAAAGAGGCAGGCGCTGATTTTGTTAAAACTTCAACAGGTTTTGGTCCTCATGGTGCCACTGTTGAGGATGTAAAATTAATGAAAGAGATAGTTGGTCCTGAGATGGGAGTAAAAGCTTCTGGTGGAATAAGAGATGCAAAAACAGCCCGGGAGATGATAAAGGCTGGTGCCACAAGACTTGGAACAAGTGCCAGTGTAGCAATAGTAACAGATAAGGATGCAGAAAGTGAAAAATATTAATTTAAATAAATTCAAAAATGAAATATGTCGAAGTAAAAAAAGTTATTCGGAATGATAGAGACAAAAGATTTGTAGCAATTATAGAAGCTTCTGATGGAATGGCAAAAGCAGCAAAAGTTAAATTAATCGGTTATGAAAAAATTCTTGGGATATGTTACAACTCTCTGTGTTGGAGAGGTTGGAGCTGTTAGAGCCGCAGTTGAGGCTGGAGCTGCTGCAGCTCAGAAGGTTGGAGAGCTTGTTGGAGTTCATGTAATACCAAGACCTCATGAGGATCTGAGTAAATATCTTGAAAGGATATCAATAAGAGTGGATTAATTTTAATTTAAGGGGCGGATTTCTTCCGCCCATTTTATTATTGAACTTACTCATATTATAAATATAATTTATGAAAATATTATATTTCAAAACAATATTTATAAAAATACTTGTTCACAACTTTCTGATGATACACAAAAAATAAAAAATACAAAAAAAATATTTATAAGTGACTGGGAACTAAAAAAGAAATATTATAATCCTCAGAAAAAAGAAATAATAGTACTACTCAATTCAATCAGAAGTCCACTTTAAAAAAAATGGATAGAGAATATAAAAATAGTCTATAAAGAATAAAAATCTCTTTATCTTTTTACTAATCTTTTCTTAATTACATTGGCAAGTCTCTTTATACCTTCTTCTATCTCATCAAAAGTCGCATATGAAAAGTTAAGTCTTATGGTGTTTTTACCACTACCATCAACATGAAAAGCTGAACCTATTACATAGGCAACTTTTTCTTCTATAGCATCATTAAACATTTCATCTGCACTTATATTTTCAGGCAATCGTACCCAAAGAAATAGTCCACCCTCAGGTTTTGTCCATGTAACACCTTCTGGCATATACTTCTCTAAAGCTTCAAGCATGGCATCTTTTTTGGCTTTATAAACTTTCTTTACTTTTTCAACATGTTTATAAAATTCACCTGTGGCAAAAAAGTCTGCGGCTATTAACTGATTAAGACTTGATGTGCAGAGATCCAAAGATTGTTTAAGTATTACCATCTTTTTTATTATCTGTTCATGAGCAAGAATAATTCCAATTCTGAGTCCTGGAGCAAATGTTTTTGAAATTGTAAATATAGAAATTATATTATCTGTATTTCTTGTTTCTTTGTCAATTCTATATATCATTTTAGGAGCTTTACCTTCAAACCTTATTTGTCTGTACGGAGAATCTTCCACTATTACAACACTATATTTTTCTGAAAGTTCAACTATTCTTTTCCTCTTTTTTTCGGATAATGTCACTCCACTTGGATTTTGAAAATCAGGAACAAGATATACAAATTTATAATGTTCATCTTGATTTTTTAGCCATTGAAGTTTATCTTCAAGTTCAGTTGTAATTATACCATCATCTGCCATTTTAACACCTACAAAATCACAGCCATATGATTTAAAAACCTGAAGTCCTCCCATATAACTTGGAAGTTCAACAATTACAGGATCTGAAGCATCAATGAAAAGTCTTCCTACAAGGTCAAGTGCTTGCTGAGAGGCAGTTGTTATTAAAAGATTTTCATGCTTTGCTTTTATACCTTCTTCTTTTTCAAGAAATTTTATAAATTCGTCTTTTAGTTCTGGTAAACCTTCAGTAGGTCCATATTGTAAAGCAATCTTTCCTTTTTTATCCATAATTCTTTTTACAGAATCAACAATAAAATCATATGGAAAAACTTCTGGATCAGGAAGTCCACCAGCAAATGAGATAATTCCTGGCTTATTTGTTAATTTCAAAAGTTCTCTTATTACAGAAGCTTTCGTTCTCCTGGGGGCTGTGGCAAGGTTTTTTACCAGATCAATCATTTCTCCTCCTTTAAATTAGTAATTGCTAAAAATAATTTACTTAATTAAAAATAAAAAATCAAGTTTTTAAATAAAAATTTTATATAATTTTTTTATGTAAAGATTTTATGGAGGTGAGAATGAAGAAATTAGTAAGCATTATTATGATTTCTATTTTTGCAATTTCCTGTGTAAAAAAAGAGGTAAAAAAAGAAGAACCTGTTACTCCTGATATTTCAACTGCTATTTCAACAGAAACAGTTAAAACAGAAAACTTAACAACTGAACTTATTGATGAGACAACAGAAGCAGATGTAAGAAAAGAAGTTTATTTTGCTCTTGATATCGTATATTTTGATTTTGATAAGTATGAATTGAAACCAGAGTATAGAGATGTTCTTCAAAAAAATGCAAAAATTATTCTTGAAAATAATTATACTGTTACAATTGAAGGACATTGTGATGAAAGAGGAACTAATCAATACAATCTTTCACTTGGTCAAAAAAGAGCAAACACTGTGAAGGAATATTATATAAGATTAGGAGTTCCTGAAAATAAAATTGCTACAATTTCCTATGGAGAAGAGAACCCCATTTGTTTTGAGTCAAATGAAGAGTGCTGGGCAAAAAACAGAAGAGCTGAGAGCAAGGTAACAAAATGAAAAAGATTATTTTATTAACTTTGTTTTTTTCATCCTGCGTAGCAACTCAGAAAGATATGGTAATTCTTCAAAGTCAGATTGATGATTTAAATGCAAATATATATACACTTAAAAAAAATCAAGCTGATCTTTCTCTGAAAATAGAGGAACTTAATAGAAATCTTATTGCTTTCAATGAAAATTCAAAAGATTTAAATATTGAAATTACAAAGTTATCAAATAAAATAGATGAGTATGGAATACAAACAGATAAGAAAATAAATCAGCTTGATAAAAATCTATCACAGAAAGTTGTAAAAGATGAAAATAGAGATATTGAGAAAGAGATTTTTTACAAAGGGCTTTCTTTTTATTCTTCTAAAAAATATATTCAAGCAATTGAATCTCTAAAAGAATATATAGTTAAATTCCCTAAAGGAGAAAATCTTGATAATGCTTATTTTTATCTCGCAGACTCACTTTTTGATATAAATAATTTTAAAGAAGCTGCTATTTTTTATGCTAAAATAATCTCTTTATATCCTTCTTTTCCAAAAATGGCCTATGTAAGATTAAAATATTCCCTGGCTCTTTTAAACCTTAAGGATAGTTCTAAAATTGATGAGGCTATCACTTATTTAAAGTCGGTAATAAAAGAATATCCGGATTTAGCTGAAGCAGAAGCTGCGAAACAAATTTTATCAAAATTACAAAAAAAACAAACTGAACCACAAAATAAAAATATCAAAAAACAGTAATTAATTTTACAATGATATTTTTAATTACAAAGATATTAACACTTCTCAATTTCCTTTATTCTCAAAATACTCAAGTTTTTATTGGGATAGAAAAGTCTTTTTCTGAAGAAAGACTTTTGCTTACATCTTTTTCACTTAAAACCACAGATCATATTCTTGGAGAATATTCTGAAAAAATTAAAGATGTTATAAGGGCTGATTTAATGTTTTCAAGATACTTTAAACTTATAGAGATAAGTGATGAGATAAAAGGAGTAAATGATTTAAGTTATCTTTCAAAAATTTCTAAGTATTCGATTGCGCCTTATATGGAAATTGATGATGAAAATTTAAAGATTATTATAACAGTTTATGATAATTCTATTCCCAAAATTGTTTTAAAAAAATCTTATACAGGAAATATAAAACAATACAGAAGAATTTCACATATAATAAGTGATGATATAATTGAGTCCTTAACAGGTAAAAAAGGAATAGCGAATTCAAGAATAGTTTTTACCAGTGATATGAGTGGATATAAGGAGATATATGTTATAGATTATGACGGAGAAAATTTAGTTCAACTTACAAATCATAGGAGTATTTCTATAGTACCTAAATGGTCAAATGATGGTAAGAAAATATTTTATACTTCGTATAGATATGGAAATCCAGATCTTTTTGTGATAGATTTTATAGAAGGAAAAATAAAATTATTTTCAGCTTTTCAAGGTTTAAATGTTGCTGGAGGAACATCCCCTGATAATAGTGAACTGGTAGTAACACTTTCACGAGGAAAAGATCCTTCAATTTATATAATAAATCTGGTATCAAAAGAAACAAAAAAGATTTTAGATAATTTTGGAGTTTGCGCTTCTCCAACATATTCGCCTGATGGTAAAGAGATAGCTTTTGTAAGTGATAGAGCTGGTAATCCTCAACTTTATATTTATAACCTGGAAACAAAAAATTATCGAAAGCTTACAAATTTTTATTGGGTAGATTCTCCAAATTGGTCAGTTGATGGAAAATGGATAGTTTTCTCAGGAAGAGAAACAAGAAACGAAAGATTGAACATATTTATAATGGATCCTACAACAAGTGTTATACATAGACTTACAAGAAATGAAGGTGATAATGAAGATCCATCCTTTTCTCCTGATTCAAGATTTATAGTTTTTGTAACAACAAGAAATAAAAAAAGAGAAATATATATAATGGATATTGATGGTTCTGCTCCAAGATTACTTTCAAGAAATATAAAAGGGAATTCTTATACCCCTATGTGGAGTAGATAGTATTATTGACTTAAAGCAAGATAATTTAATATCATATAATTATAAGCAAAATTCTCTAAAAGCCCCTATCGTCTAGAGGCCTAGGACGCCGCCCTTTCAAGGCGGAAATCACGGGTTCGAATCCCGTTGGGGGCGTTTATTTGTTTTATTCCTATATATTTATCCAGAAATTATCAGAGTTGATATTTACACTTTTCCCTTTTGCAAAGGAAAACTTATTAGAAGCATGTATTAATAGAAGTTTAGATGTGTATTTTTAGGAAATTTTCCTTTTTCTTAACCTTAAAGTTCAACCTTTTTTCTTTTTCTATACTTTAATCTTAACATTTTACTTAACTTTAACTTATTATTCATTGGTTATTTATTTTAGGTTTTTGGTTCTGACAAAAAATTTCTTTCCCCAGTCTCCAGTCTCTAGACCCTATCACTAAAATAATCCAGTCCCTGATCCAAAACACCTAATCCCCAAAACCACGTTCCCGACCACCCAACACCCAGAGCCTAGTTCCCAAAACCAAATTGCCATGCATTCAAAAATCCCCCCCCTTTCACTTGCACTCAATTTTTCCCTTTCATAAAGAGGAGTAAGGAGGATTTTTCTAAAACACCAGACTATTAAACAACTAAACTACTAAATAACTAGATCACCAAACAACTAAATTAAATTCTGTCTTCATTTTGTTATTATTTGTTTTCATCAGTAGCTATCAGTTTTTATTAGCAGTTTTAAAAAATGGTATAATTTATTTACCGGATGGTAAGTTCTTTAAAATCAATGCAATAATTTATAAAAAAGATCGTTATAATTAATGGAATAAAATTTTATTTAAGGAGATTAAAATGTTAAAAAAGATATGTGTATCTATATTATTTTTTATACCGTTTCAACTAAATTCTCTTGAATTAACTCTTGATGAGTGTATTAAAATTACATTTGATAACAATCCAGAACTTAAGGCAAAAATTAATGACCTTCAATCGTCTAAATATTCATATTATACTTCCTTAAATTCATATCTTCCAAAAATATCATTTTCTCATAGTTTTTCAAGAAGTGGTGGAGATAATCGTAAAACATCTAATTCCTTTTCAGCATCAGCAACTATTTCTCAAAATATATTTGATTATTCTTCTATTTATTCTATAAAAAGCTCTAAGATAAATTATGAGCTCAGTGAACTTTCATATCAGGCTTATCTTGTTGATTTAAGAAAATCTCTTTATACGGCATTTTATAATCTTCTTTTTTCTCAAAAAATGATTGAGGTCAATGAAAAGATAGTTGAGATAAGGAAAAATAATTATGAGCTTATAAGCCTTAAATATCACAGCGGTTTTGAGTCAAAAGGTAATATGCTTTATTCAAAAGCACAGTATGAGATGGCAAAGGTTAACCTTGAAAAAGCAAAAAGGCAATATGAGTCTGATTCAAACGCGCTTAAATCGATTATGGGAATAAAAACGAAAGAAAATATATATGTAAAAGCTGATATGGAACTACCGGATTTAGATTTTAATATTAATGAGATTGAGAGATATGTCAAGGATAATATTCAATATAAAACATATCTTAAAAACATAGAACTTGCAAAAGAAAAGATTAAAAATGGAGAAAATGACTGGTTTCCAAAATTAAGTTTTTCTGCTTCATCTTCTGTTACAGGAGAAAGAGAATTCCCTGATAAAAAAAGCTGGAATTTAGGTATAAGTTTATCTTTACCACTTTTTTCAGGTGGAATAACTTACAGAAAGAATAATGTTTCAATGCTTAAAGAAACTCTTTCATCGATAGAACAAAAATTGAATTCATATATAATATCTTTAAATTCAAATATAGAAAACGGATATAAAGATTTTTTAAATGCTTACGAAACTGCTAAGGTTTATAAAATATTTCTTGAAGCAAATGAAGAAAGATATAAAGAAGCTCAGATAAAATATATGGCAGGAAAAATGAGTTATATAGATCTTGAAAACATTGAAGAGAATTTAATTAATGCTAAAAGAACATATGTTGATTATCTTAAAAATGTATATTTGAGAAAGATAAATCTTGAAAATCTAATGTCAAAAAAACTGGAGGTAAAATGAAAAAAATATTATGGCTAATAGTTATTATTCTTATTGCTGGCGGTATTTATTATTTTTCAAGGACAAAGGTAAAAAAAGAAGAATTTTCATATAAAGAAGTAGAAGTCAAAAAAATTAGTGTAAATGATTTTGTTGAAACTACAGGTTCTATAGAACCACTTAACAGAGTGGAAATTTTACCTGGTTCGGGTGGAAGAATAGAAAAAATACTTGTTGAGGAAGGATCTGTTGTTAATAAAGGTGATATATTATGTTTTATGTCTTCTTCTGACAGGGTTGCCATACTCGATGCAGCTAGAGCAATAAGTGAAGAAGAGTATAAAAAATGGGAAGATACATACAAACCTATAAAGATTATTGCTCCGATAAGTGGAAGGATAATATTAAGAAACATTGTTGAAGGTCAAACTGTTGGGGCTTCAACAGTTCTTTTTGCCATGTCTGATACACTTATAGCTAATGCCAGTGTGGATGAATCTGATATAGGAAAGGTTAAGGTGGGACAGACGGCGATAATTACTCTTGATTCATACCCTGATACAAAAATAGTCGGAAGAGTTTTTCAGATTCTTGATGAAGGCAAAAATGTGAGTAATGTTATAATTTATAGAGTTAAAATAAGGCTTGATAAAGTTCCACAATTTTTAAAATCCAATATGACAGCAAATATCAAAATAGTTGTGGCGAAAAGAGAAATAATTGCATTACCTATGAATGGTGTTGAGTATGAAAAAGATGGAAAGAGTTATGTTATAATAGGGTTTGATAAAAAGAACAATCCTATAAGAAAAGAAATACTTGTTGGTAAAGATTATGAAAATTTTGTCGAGGTAAAGGAAGGAGTTGATTCTGGGGATAAGGTTTATATGAAAATTGTAAAATATTCAAGGCAGAAAATGGATCAGGGTAAAAATCCATTTATGCCGCAAAGAAGCAAATCACAGCCAAGAGGAGTTATGAGAAGAATATAATTTTAAAGGGAGATTTATGATAGAACTTAAAAATATAAAAAAAGTATACAAGATGGGAGAAGAGCTTGAAGTATTGAAAGGTATAAATCTAAAAATAAAACAGGGAGAGTTTGTAGCAATCATGGGACCAAGTGGAAGTGGTAAATCAACTCTTATGCATATTTTAGGTCTTCTTGATAAACCTACAAGTGGAAGTTATATTTTATGTGGAAAAGAAGTTTCAAATCTTGATGATAATAATCTTGCATATTTGAGATCAAGAATGATTGGTTTTGTATTCCAGCAGTTTAATCTTCTAACAAGACTTGATGCTCTTGAAAATGTATGTCTTCCTCAGATATATAAAGGTAGTATAGATTATGAAAAAGGGAAAAAACTTCTTGAAAAAGTTGGGCTTGGAGATAGAATATATCATAGACCAAACCAGCTTTCAGGAGGACAGCAACAAAGGGTTGCAATAGCAAGAGCCTTAGTAAATGATCCTCTTGTTATACTTGCTGATGAACCAACAGGTAATCTTGCCAGTGATCAGGCAAAAGAGATTATGGGTATATTTACAAGATTAAATGAAGAAGGTAAAACTGTTATTATAGTTACACATGAATCTGATATCGCATCTTATGCAAAAAGAGTAATTAAGATAAGAGATGGGGTGATTTATGAGGATATTAATAATTACAATAAAAATGATAATGAAATTAAGGATAGATGTATAGAGATAGGTGAAAGTAAATTTAATATTGAAGAGTTTTTAGAAAATATCAAAACATCTTTTAAGTCAATACTTTTAAACAAAATTAGGTCTTTTCTAACAATGCTTGGTATTATAATTGGTGTTGCTTCTTTAATAGCAATGCTTGCGGTTGGCTTTGGAGCACAAAAGGTAATTCAACAAAGTTTATCGTCACTTGGCGCAAATCTACTTATGATATTTCCTGGTCAGATAACAACTGGGGGTGTGGCAGGTGGAAGAGGTGAGGTTTCAAGATTAAGGGTTGATTATGCTCAAAAAATAAAAACTCGCTTAAAATACATAAAGAATTATGATATAAATGTTCTGGGTAATGTTCAAGCAGTTTATCTTGATAAGAATACAAGAACAAGTGTTATTGGGACAACTATAAATTATCCTGCTATGAGAAATGCCTATCCTTATTATGGAAGATTTTTTACTGAAGAGGAAAACAAAGGATTGAAAAGGGTATGTGTTTTAGGACAGACTGTGGTAAATGATCTTTTTGGAGATGAAGATCCTGTTGGAAAGCAAATAAAAATAAATAGAAAGAATTTTACTGTTATAGGAATACTTCCAATAAAGGGAGCTGCAGGAATGCGAGATCAGGATGATGTAATAATTATTCCTCTTAATACAGCAATGAAAATTCTATTTGGAAAAGATTATGTTGATCAGATATGGGTAGAAGTTGAAGACAGTAGTTTTATTGAAAAAGCAATGGATGATATCCCAAAGGTTATGAGAGATATAATGGGAGTTCCTGGATTTAAAGAAGATCCTGTAAGTGTTTTTAATTTGTCTGATATAAAAAATATGCTTACGCAAACAACCAAGACTTTTAGTATTCTTCTTGGAATAATTGCAGGTATCTCTCTTATAGTTGGAGGTATAGGGATAATGAATATAATGCTTGTAAGTGTTGTTGAAAGAACAAAAGAGATTGGTTTAAGAAAGGCAATTGGAGCTACAAACAGAGCAGTTCTTTTACAATTCTTAATAGAAGCGGTTATAGTTTCAATTTTTGGTGGTATTATTGGGATTTTAATAGGTAGTGGGGCTGCAATTATGTTGGGTAAGTTTACTGGGTGGAGTATATATGTTTCCCCCTTTGCTATTATGCTCTCTTTTGGTTTTTCTGCAATTGTTGGTATAGTATTTGGTTTTTGGCCTGCCAAAAAAGCATCTATGCTTGAACCAATAGAAGCATTAAGGTATGAGTAAATTGCAAGAGAGTAACTAAATTCTTTTATAAAAAACTTAAATTAAATAATTATATTTGAAGGATTTGAAAGAAAGGTGATTTATCTTTGAATGAGTTTATTGAGTAATCTTTTAATCCAGCTTTTTTCTTCTTTATCTTCGTGAGAAAAACTTATTTCTTTCTCCCCTTCTTGTCCTTTATATACCGGAAGATAAATCTTAAATGTCGAACCTTTACCCACTTCACTTTCAAGCTCTATTTTACCATTTTGCATAACAGTCATAAATTTTGTTATAGCAAGTCCAAGTCCTGTTCCACCTACATTTTCTCCTTTGGCAAGCTGAACAAATTTTTCAAATATCTTTTCCTGATCCTCTTTTTTTATGCCACAGCCTGTGTCTTTAACATAAAAGCACACATAATCTTTTTTATCGTTATCTATATATGCAGCTACTGTAATAGTTCCTCCTTCAGGAGTGAATTTTATTGCATTAGAAATAAGGTTTATTAAGATCTGTTCTGTTCTTTTTTTATCAACATAAACATCAGATATATTTTCTTTCCTATCAAAAATGAGATTAATATTCTTGGAATTTGCCCAAGCTTTCATTGAATCTATAGCATCTTGAATTATCTCATAAGGTGAGTATTTATCGAGTCTAAATATCATCTTTCCAGATTGAAGTTTGGAAAAATCCAGAATATCGTTTATTATTGAATTTAATCTTTCAGCATTTCTTATTGCAGTATTCAACATTGATTTAGTTGAAGGATTAGTAATATTTTCCCTTGAAATAAGATCCAGAGCCATCTTTATTGATGTAAGAGGGCTTCTCAATTCATGAGTTATACTTGAAATAAAATCACTTTTTAGTTGTTCAACTTCTCTTATTTTAGCAAGTTCTGGTGGAATTGTAAGGGTACCTACAATTTTTCCATCCTGATTTTTTATAACTGCTGTAGTTGATTTTATTGTTTTTATTAACTCTTCATTTCCTTTTAAAACAGTTTCCCCTGATACCTTCTTGTCTGATATAGTTTTTATTTCCTTAGCTATGTTAAGAACCTGTTCTTCAATGTTTGTAACATCAAATATTTTTTTACCCGCTATTTCTTTAAGTTCCTTACCAGTAATTTTTTCTGAGTCACCTTTTGTCATAATTATATTTCCATCTTTGTCTATCATTATCTCACCAGCAGCAATGTTTAAAATAACATTTTCTGTTCTTATATAATCGTTTTCTGCTTTTATTTTTTCTTCTTTTATTTCTTTTATAGCTTTTTCAATAGCTTTTTCTACTTCTATTTTAAATTTTTCCATTAAGCTTTCAATAATCCTGTTTTGTAATTCTGGATCTGATGTAAGTTTTGAAACTATACTTTTAAGACTTTCATTAAAGTCTAAATTTTTAATATCTTCAGTAATATTTTGAGTTTGATTTTTTGTTTCTGATTTATCTGCTTTTATATATTTTTTGCTTGAAATTTTTATATTTTTAATCAAGTTTTTTTCAAGAAACTGAGATATATCTTCTTTTGATGAAATAATTTTTACAAATTTTATTATTTCAATTTCACTTATATCCTTTATTATTTCAATACTGTCTGAGGCTGTTTTTTTGTAAAGGTTTAATATAGAATTTGGTATTTTTTCTTCACTTAATATTTGTGTGCCGTTCATGATAAACTTTTTTTCAATTAAAGAGATTGTTATCTTTTCATCCTGAAATTTTTCACAAAGAAGTAGAATATTTTCCTTTGTTTGTTTTGCTGCTTCTTTTACCTGAGGATGATCCTCTGAATATAAATTAGCTTGAACGATTAATCTTGTAAATGATTTTAGAAAATCTATTATAGTTTTTCTTAAAACTTCATCCATTTATTGTTTATCTTTTTATTTTTTTATATTACAGTCCTTAAACTTATGGCTCAAGCATAAATGGATACTTCCAGTCCTTTGGTGGAACAAAATTTTCCTTAACTGATCTTGGGCTTGTCCATCTTATTAAGTTAAGCCATGAACCAGCCTTATCATTTGTTCCACTTGCCCTTGCTCCTCCAAATGGTTGCTGATTTACCACAGCGCCTGTTGGTTTATCATTTATATAAAAATTACCTGCTGCATTTATAAGTTCTTCACTTGCTTTTATAATAGCTTTTCTATCCTGAGCAATTATTGAACCTGTAAGCCCATAAGGAGATGTTTCATCACATAATCTCAATGTTTCTTCAAATTTATCATCATCATAGACATATATCGTTAAAACAGGCCCAAAAATTTCCTCAACCATTGTTTTAAATTTAGGATCTTCACTAAGTATTACAGTTGGCTCAATAAAATATCCTTCACTATCATCACATTTTCCACCAGCTATTATTTTTGCATTTGATGAGTTCTTGGTATATTCAATATAAGATTTTATATTTTCAAATGCTGCCTTATCTATAACCGCATTCATGAAGTTTGAAAAATCCTCAACAGTTCCTATTTTTATTGATTTTATTTCGGATATCATCTCATCCTTTATATCATTCCATACGCTTTTTGGAATATAAGCTCTTGAAGCGGCAGAACATTTCTGTCCCTGATACTCAAATGCTCCTCTTATTAGTGCTGTCAAAAGGACCTTTCTATCACATGAGGTATGGGCAAATACAAAATCTTTTCCACCGGTTTCTCCTACTATTCTTGGATATCCTTTATATTTTGGTAGATTTGTTGCTATTCTATGCCACATAGCCTGAAAAACCGCAGTTGAACCTGTGAAATGTAAACCAGCAAAATTTTCATTATCCATAACTGGATTTCCAACCTCTCCACCGCTTCCAATAACCATATTAATAACACCATCAGGAAGTCCTGCTTCCTGTAATAACTTCATTATATAATAAGCTGAATAAACAGCTGTGGAAGCAGGTTTCCATAAAACTACATTTCCCATTATTGCTGGGGAACTTGGAAGATTACCTGCTATGGAGGTAAAGTTAAATGGAGTTACAGCGAAAATAAAACCTTCAAGTGGTCTGTATTCCATATAGTTAAATGTCGGTTTTGGAGAATAAGGTTGATTGGTGTATATTTGATAGGCAAAGTAAGAATTAAATCTGAAGAAATCTATAAGCTCACAAGCAGAATCAATTTCGGCCTGAAATGGATTTTTTGACTGACCGAGCATTGTTGCAGCGTTAAGTGTCTGTCTCCAGGGACCACTTAAAAGTTCAGCTGCTTTTAAAAAGATCATTATTCTATCTTCCCATCTCATTGAAGCCCACTCCTTTCGTGCTTTAAGAGCAGCTTCTATGGCAAGTTCAACTTCTTTGGTTGTTGCTTTATGACATTTTGCAATTATCTTTTTATTCTCATGTGGAATAACTACATCAAATGTTTTTCCTGTTCTTATTTCCTTTCCACCTATTATTAATGGAATTTCTATTACTTCACTTTTCATTTCTTTTAATTTAGCTTTCAACTCTTTTCTTTCAGGAGTATCTGGAGCATAGCTTAAAACTGGTTCATTTTGTGGTTCAGCAAGTTTCATAATATTATTATTCATAAATCCTCCTTTTTTTATATTTCACAAATTTATTATACAAAATTAAAAAAAGAAAACAATCTTTTGATTAAATGTAAGGCATGACTTATTGGAAACATGAAAGTATGGCAAGAGATTAAGTTGAGATAATCCAATTAAGTCTTTTTTTTTTAAAAAGAGAGAAACTGAACTGAGTAAAGCAGAAAAGTTGAAGGCTTGAAGATATAGCTAGAAATTGCTACGCAAAACTATACACTTTGCTCAGCACATAAGCGGGCGATGGGAATCGAACCCACGTCTTGACCTTGGCAAGGTCTCGTTCTACCATTGAACTACGCCCGCATATTTTAAATTATATTATTTTTTCAATTATTCGGTCAAATTCAGTTTTTATTGTTTTCTATTTTGGGAAATAATGGAACAACCCTGGATGCTTCAACTGTTTTATCCTGAGCCTCTCCAATTGCCAGATACATATTCATCCTTGCAGATGTGTCTGGCATAAAAGGGTAAATCCATCTTGCAATCAGTCTTAAACACCATACCATTTCATTAAGGAATTTTTTTAATCTCTCCGGATCTTTTTTGGCAAGCTCCCATGGCTTTTGTATGTCTATTTCTTTATTTAATATTGCTATTGCCTTCCAGATTATATCAAGTGCATAAGAAAACTGAAGTTCATCCATTTTTTGGTAAATTTCATCCTGCATTAATAAAAGTTCAGTAAATATTTTAGAATTTTCTGGTTTTTCAGGCATTACATTGTTAAGATACTTTCTTACCATATTAACCGTTCTTGAAAATAAATTTCCAAGTCCATTTGCGAGATCTGAGTTGTATCTTGTTTTAAACATTTCTATAGAAAAATCCCCATCCTGTCCGAAAGGAACTTCTCTAAAAATAAAATATCTGAAAGCATCAAGCCCATAATTATTAACTATTTCCACAGGATTTATTATATTCCCTCTGGATTTTGACATCTTTTCGCCATTGACAGTCCACCAGCCATGAGCATACACTTTTTGGGGTAGCTCAACATTCAATGCCATGAGTATTGCAGGCCAGATAACTGCATGGAAACGGAATATTTCCTTACCTATTAAATGTACATCGCATGGCCAGATTGATTTGAATTTTTCATTATCCGGATTGTTTATATCATAGCCGGCCCCTGTTATGTAGTTGAGAAGCGCATCAAACCATACATATATTGTATGTGATGGATCTCTCAATACCTTTATTCCCCATTTCACCTTTGTTCTTGAAACTGAAATATCCTTCAATCCCATTTCTACAAACCTTATTATCTCGTTTGCTCTATATGATGGTGAGAGAAACTCTGGATTTTTTCTATAATGCTCAAGAAGTCTATCTTGATATTTTGAAAGTTTAAAAAAATATGTCTCTTCCACAACCTTTTCAACCTGTTTTTTATGAATAGGGCACATTCCTTCAACAAGTTCTCCTTCATCGTAAAAGTTTTCGCAGCTGGAACAATAAAGTCCTTCGTAGTTACCCTTATATATATCCCCGGTATTTATAAGTCTTTCAAATATTAATTGAACTTGTTTTTCATGAAATTCGTCAGTGGTTCTTATAAAAAAATCATAGTCAATATGAAGAACCTTCCACATATTTTTAAATTCTTCTACTATTTCATCAGCCCATTGTTTTGGGTCTTTGTTGTGTTCTTCTGCTGTTCTCTGGATGTTTATACCATGTTCATCTGTTCCTGTTTGAAGATATACATCTATATCCTGTGCTTTTTTGTGTCTTTTTAAAATATCCGCTGCTAGGGTTGTATACGCATGCCCTATATGTGGTTTATAATTAACATAATATAGAGGGGTTGTGATATAATATTTTTTCATATTCTTACTCCTTTTTCAAAAAAGTTTGAGTTATTTAAAAATTTGTAAAGTATTACCGTTAAAATCATTTTTGTGTTTACATTGTGTCTTAAATATGTTCTGTATTTGAAGTTTTCTTTTATAAGTGATATTGCTTTTTCTCTGTTTTCTTCATAAAGATTATTGTGTAGATATGAATCAATAAAATTCATTATGGAAAGAGTAAATTCCTTTAAATCCTTCTCTTTTGTTGCTCTATTTGCTATGAAAAATGGAATGATTTTTTTGTTATAAAGAAGATATTCTTGAAATAATTTTAAGACTTTTTCATATTTAACTGCAGTGGAAATAGAACCCTCAGAAATCTTTGAAAGATATTCTGCCTTTTTAAATTCATAGCCTTTTTCAACAAGGATATCAAAGACCTCGGAAGTTGAAAGTTTACCAAAATTAATCTGATAACATCTTGAAAGTACAGTTGGAAGCAAATTTTTTGATGATGAAACAAGAATTATTGTTGTTCCCTCAGGTGGTTCTTCAAGTGTTTTTAAAAGTGAGTTTTGAGCTTCAATTGTAAGTTTCTCTGCGTTGTCTATTATTATGAATTTTTTTTTAGAGAAGGCTGGTTTTAAGTTAGAAAATTTTATAAGTTCTCTTATTGTGTTAATCCCGATGCTTTTTTGTTCTTCAATTTTTTCATTTAGAAGATTTGCCTGATATTCCATGTTTACAAGTAAAAAATCGGGATGAACATTTTTTTCAAACATCCTGCAACTTTCACAATTACATTTTCCTTCTAAAACAATAAGCTTTTCATCAATTTTGTTTTTGCATAATGCTTTTTTTGCAAATTCTTTTGCTACAAGAAGCTTTCCAATGCCTTCCTTCCCATAAAATAAAAATGAAGAAGGAATATTATCATTTTCTATCATCTTATCAAGGAGATTCCTTATTTTTTGATGCCCTATTATCTTTGCCTGCATTTAAGTTTCCTTTCAACTGTATTCTTTATTATCTTATGTATCTCTTCTATGGATTTTGATGCATCTATTACTTTTATTTTTTTATTATTTTGATATATCTTTAAATAACCCTGCTTAACCTTTTTTCTAAATTTTTCATTTTCATTTTCTATTCTGTCTTTTAAGCCTTTTACCCTTTTTTGATAATCAGATTCAGAAAGTTTAAATCCAAATATTATATCAGGCTTTATACCTTCAGTTGCTATATGATTTAGCTTTTCAACAAGTTTTAAATTAATTCCCCTTCCAAACCCCTGATACGCAAGGCTTGCTATGGTAAATCTATCACAGATTACGATATATCCTTTTTGAAGAGCAGGTTTAATCTTTTCGCTTACATGTTGTGCTCTTGATGCTTCATATAACAAAAGTTCAGTTAAAGGAGAAATTTTATTATCTGGATCAAGAAGAATATTTCTGATCTTTTCTCCCACATCTGTTCCACCTGGCTCACGAGTTAAAATTACATTATAACCTTTTTTTTCAAGATATTCTGTCAGTAATTTTGCCTGAGTTGTTTTTCCGCTTTTATCAGGTCCTTCAAATAAGATAAATATTCCTTTATTCTTTATTTTACTCATAGAATAATATTTTATAAAATTTAAGTATAACTTCGTTTTAACAAAGGAGAGTATATGGCAGTTGAAAAAACGTTGATACTTATAAAACCTGATGCTGCAAAAAAAAGACTTACAGGTCTTATAATAGATAGACTCGAAAATTCAGGATTTGAACTTGTTGCAGCAAAACTTGTTAGAGTTAGTGATGAGCTTGCAAGAAAACATTATGAAGCTTTGAAGGATCAGCCTTTTTTTGAAAATCTTATAAGATATATAAAAGGTGAGCTTCATGGAATACCAAATAATAAGATACTTGCACTTGTATATAAAGGAGAAAATGTAATAGCTGAGATGAGAAGAATAGTTGGAAAAACTAATCCTGAAGAGGCAGAGCCATGGACAATAAGAGGTAGTTTTGGAAGAATAACTACAAAAGGACAATTTGAGAATGTAATACATGCAAGTGGAAATAAAGAGGATGCTGAAAGAGAAATAAGATTATGGTTTAAAGAGGATGAAATAATAGAATGAAGATTAAAATTTTATTATTTTTCCTTTTCTTTTCTTTTATTAATTTATATACTCAAGAAAGTCTATTTCTTGAAACAGAGGATGGTTGGAAAATTCATGCAAAATATTTTAAAGCCAGAAAAGATTTTCCAACTCTTATTTTAATTCATTCCCAGAAATCAAATTATACTGAATGGAAAAAATGGTTTAATCTTATAGAAAAGTTTGGTTATGGATGGATCGCTGTTGATTTGAGAGGACATGGAGTTTCTATTGAGAAAGTTGATGGAACCACAGAAACATATACTTCGTTTTCAGTTTCAGGTTTTGATAATGAGTATAATAAGATGATAAGAGATATAGATGCTCTGGTTATATATCTTTCTTCAACAGGAGTGAATGAGAATAATATATTTATTGTTGGAATAAACCTTGGGGCTAACCTCGCTATAAAGTATGCTGCAATAAACAAGAATATAGGGGGATGTGTTGTTATAAATCCAGCAATGAATATAAATGATGTTCTAACAGTAAATCCACTAATGCAGTACGGCAAAAGACCAATACTTTTTGTAGCTTCACAGAACAACAGAAAAAGATTACAGGAGGTTATGCTTCTTTATGATATAACTCAAAGAAGAGCTGGTAAAAATAATACTTTTATTCTTCATGAGTATTCTATAAAAGGAGCGGATACTCTTTATAATAGAACTATATTTACAATTTTAAACTGGATAAATTATCCGATTATGGGAGAGATTATTGCTCCTTCTTCTATTAATATATCAACTCAATCAATAGTTAATTCCACTGATTATATGATTATTCAGACGGAGGATTAGTGGATAAGAATAAGTTTAGTTTATATGCCAATCTTCCTACAGAAAAGATAAATAAAAATACATTTAATATTGACAGAATCCCTGTCAGTGAGGTTGTAAAAAAATTGAATGAAGAAGATAAAAAAGTTCCACTTGCAGTTTCAAGAAAATTAATAGAAATAGAAAAAGCTGCTATTATCGTTCATAAAGCTTTTATTAATAATAAAAAAACGTTTTTTGTTGGTGCTGGCACAAGTGGAAGGCTTGGTGTTGTTGAGGCAGTTGAACTTGTTCCAACATATGGAGTAAAACCATCTCAGTTTGTGGCTATAATTGCAGGTGGTAAAAGCGCAATGTTTAGGGCAAAGGAAGGAGCTGAAGATAATTATAATGATGGAAAAGATGAGATTATTAAACGAGGAAAAGAAGGTGATGTTCTTATTGCTATTGCTGCAAGTGGAATAACTCCATATGTAAGAGGGGCTATTGAGGGAGCAAAAAATAAGAAGATGAGTGTTATATTTATTACTTCTAATACTAAACTAAAAATTAAAAATGCTGATGTGATTATAGATGTTGATGTTGGGCCTGAACCTATTAATGGTTCTACAAGGATGAAAAGTGCAACTGCCGCAAAACTTGTACTTAATATGATAACCACAACAGCAATGATTTTATCAGGTAAGGTTTATCATAATTGGATGGTTGATTTAAAGCCAACCAATAATAAACTTATTTTAAGAGCTGAAAGAGTATTTTGTGAAATAACAGGTAAGGATCTAAAAAAAGCAAAGAAGTTTTTAAAACTTACCAATTATAATCTTAAAACTGCTATAGTTATGGCTGTTAAAAATATCTCTAAAAAAGAGGCAGAAAAATTAATAAAAGAAAATAATGGTTTTTTGAAGAATATTCTTGGTTGAAATGAATTTTAAACTTGTTTCTAAATTCAAACCTAAAGGTGATCAACCAAAAGCTATAAAATCTCTTTATGAAAATATCAAAAATGGTGTAAAAAATCAGACACTTCTTGGAGTTACTGGTAGTGGTAAAACATTTACTATAGCAAATCTTATTGCCAGGTTGAATAGACCTGCGCTTGTTCTCTCTCCAAATAAGGTTCTTGCTGCTCAGCTTTATTCAGAGTTTAAAACATTTTTTCCTGAAAATCATATTGAGTATTTTATTTCTTATTATGATTATTATCAACCCGAGGCATATATCCCTCAAACAGATACTTATATTGAAAAGGATGCTTCAATAAATGAGCATATAGATAAGCTTAGAATAAAAGCTACAACCTCTGTTTTGAATTTTCGTGATACAATAGTTGTAGCTTCAGTTTCAGGAATATATAATATTGGTTCTCCTCAAAATTTTTCTAAGTTTACATTTCTTATAAAAAAAGGAGATGTGTTTATAAGGTCAAAATTTATAGACAGGCTTGTTGAAATGGGATATATAAGAAGTGAAGGAGAGTTTAAAAGAGGAAATTTCAGAATAAGAGGAAATATTGTTGATATATTTCCTTCAGATTCAGATAATTTTATAAGAATAGAAACATCAGATTTAATTGAAAGCATAACTGAACTAGAACCTTTAAACCTTGATGAAATAAAAAAACATAAAGAATATATAATTTCCCCCACTTCACATTTTATAACAGATTATCTTACTCTGGAAAGTGCTATTGAAAGTATAAAAAAAGAACTTGATGAAAGATATAGGGAATTAGTAAAGATGGGTAAAAACCTCTATGCTGAAAGGCTTTTACAGAGAACAAATTACGATATTGAAATGTTAAAAAATGCAGGATACTGTCATGGTATTGAGAATTATACAAGGCATTTAACTGGTAGATCTCCTGGTTCAAGACCTATATGTCTTTTAGATTATTTTCCCTCTGATTATATTCTCATAATTGATGAATCACATATAACAATACCTCAACTTAGAGGAATGTATGAAGGTGATAGATCAAGAAAACAAACCCTTGTGGATTATGGTTTCAGGTTACCTTCAGCTCTTGATAATAGACCTCTTAAATTTGAAGAGTTTGAAAGTATAAGACCACAAACTATTTTTGTTTCTGCTACTCCTGGCCCCTACGAACTTTCAATATCAAATGATAAGGTTATTGAACAGATAATAAGGCCGACAGGACTTGTGGATCCCGAGGTCGAAATAAAACCTTATAAGGATCAGATAAATTACCTACTTTCAGAAATAAAAAAGCAGATATCAAAAAAACAGCGAACACTTGTTCTTACACTTACCAAAAAGACAAGTGAAGATCTTTCAAAGTTTTTTAATGATAAAGGAATAAAAGCCTGTTATGTACATTCGTCTATGGATACGCTTGAAAGGCTTGATATAATGGAGAAGTTTAAAAAAGGAGAATATGATGTTCTTGTTGGGATAAATCTTATAAGAGAAGGAATAGATATTCCACAAATTTCACTTGTTGCTATACTTAATGCTGATGTAAGTGGATATTTAAGAAATAAAACTACACTTATCCAGATTGCTGGTAGAGCAGCAAGAAACAGGTGTGGAAAGGTTATTCTTTTTGCAGATACTATAACCGATGCCATTAGAGAAGCAAAACAAGAGATGGATAGAAGAAGGAAGATTCAGCTTGAATACAATAAAAAACATAAAATAGTTCCAAAAACTGTTGAAAAAGAGATAGTATTTTATGAAGAATTAAGAAAGCAAAAAGTATCAAAGACATTAAGAACAATTGAAGAAATTTACTCTAAGATAAGTTTTAACAATATAAATTCCATTATTTCTGAACTTGAAAAGCAGATGAAGCAGGCAGCTGATGAACTTAATTTTGAGCTTGCAATTGAGCTGAGGGATAGAATAAAGATGCTTAAAGAAATGAAAGCCAAAAGATAGTTCAGGGATATAACAGAATATTTTTCTCTTTGAGATATTTTTTATATTCTTTTATCTCTTTTTTAAATTTTGATATTATTTCCTGTGGTTTTTTACCTTCCTCAAGCATTTTTAAAAACTCTCTTTTACCAGTCATTTTGGCAATTTCTTCTTTTCTTATTTCAAGATTTTCTTTATGATGGTGATAGATAAAATGTATTGAATGAACAAATATATTAAATGCTCTTACTTTGTTTTTATCAGTAATTTTTATACATACCCCCTTAACAACTTCTCCTTTATATAAATCATTATCTGGAATTTTCTTGCAGGATGAAAATTTAACACCTTTAAGCTTTTGATTTTTAAGATAATTAACAATTTTTTCATTATCAAGCCATGGAGATCCAAAAAACTCAAATGGTGAGTCAGTTCCTCTTCCAACAGAAATATTTGTTGCTTCAAAACACCCAATTCCAGGATAAAGTATAGCAGCATTTAAATTTCTTATATTAGGAGAGGGATTTGTCCATGGAATATTAGTTTCGTCGTAAAATAATTTGTGTGAGTAGTTTTTCATTTTTACACATATAAGATCCAGATTTAGATTGGATTTTATTTTGTGAAAATATGCTAGCTCGCAGGGAGTTAATCCATGTCTTACAGGGATCTCATAATATGCTGTAAAACTTTTTATATCTTTTTCAAGAACCGGTCCTTCGATTATTTTTCCAATAGGGTTTGGTCTGTCAAGAACTATAAATTTTATGTTATATTTTGCTGCTTCTTCCATTGCATATCCCATAGTAACAAGATAAGTATAAAATCTTGCTCCAACATCCTGAATATCAAAAATTAAAGTATCTATACCATTTAACATATCTTGTGTTGGTCTTTTTGTTTTACCGTAAAGACTATAAAGAGGAATTGTATTATATGTGGAGTTTTCTATAAGAAATCCACCTTCTATATTACCTTTAAATCCATGTTCAGGAGAAAATATTGCAACAAGATTTATTCCGTTTTTTAGAAGTATATCAACAAGATGTTCTCCTTTATTATTAATAGATGTATGGTTTACTATTAAACCTACTTTTCTATCTTTCAAGATCTTAAAATTTTCTTCCTCCATTACCATAAAACCGGTTTTAACTTCAGTTGAACTTAAAGAAAGTATTGTGAAAAAGAATAGAAAGGTGAAAATAAATATATTCATTTTAATATCACAAGATAAAGCTTTCCTTCCTGCCATACAGAATAAGCAAATTTTTTAGCCTTTTCACCTGTTCCTGCAAAAAAATCAATCCTTCCACCTTTTATGGCGCCCCCCGTATCCTGACAGAATGTTAACTTTTGAGTTGGTTCAAATGATTTTATATCTAAGTTTTCATCAACAACCGGTAATTTTAGACTCACAATTGCAGGAGTTCCGAGCGGGATTATTGAATTATCAATTGCTATTGATCTTTGGGCAACAAGGTTGCTCCCATATGTACCTATGGGTCCTTCATCAAGGCTTTTGAGATCTTCAAGATAGAAAAATGTATATCTTTTATTTTGGCTTATTATTTTTCTATGAAGATGAGGATTTTCGTTTATAAATTTTTTTGCTCTGTCATAAAATGTTTTGTCTTCTCCGACTTCTTTTTCTCTTTTTATATATCCACCTTCAATTAATGCTGTTATCCATCCCTTAAATTTATGTGAGTTTGTAGCGGCAAATTTTGCTCTTTTGTATATATTATCTCCGAGATGGAGAATGCCAGAGCCCTGTGTATGTAGATCAAGAAGATCTGCAATATCTTTCATATATGCTATCTCATACCCCTTACCTGAAAGAATACCGTCAAAATCTATTTCTTCTCTAGTATATTAAGGAATTAAGCTGTTGTTACTAATTCTTCCTGTTAATTTTTGCCCTTTGTATTTATCGATATCGAAATCTTCAAGATTAATTTCTATCATATCTTCAGGTTTTTTATAAATAGGATATTTAAAGGTATCATCTTTCTGAAGTCTTGCTTCAAATATAGGTTCATAATATGAACTAAAGATAACATTTTGAGTTCCTCTTTTAAGTTCATAAATATCAAAATTATTTCTTATTTTTTCATTAATTTCATAGTCATTTTTGCAATTTTCATAAATTTCTTTAAGTGCTTGTGATGTTTTTAATAAAATTTCTCCTGTTATTTTTTTACCAGGAAAATTATAATTTATATTTCTCTTTTCATCTACAATTTTTTGTAAGTAGTTAATATTTAATTCAAATGCTCTTTTAAGATTTTCATCCCATTCACATTTAAAGGAAGGATAATCTTTTTGTTCAAGTTTAATAATGGTTCCTTCAGCTGTTTTTATCTTTTGACATACAAGTATCTCATCCTTTCCACAAACAGGAACCTGCAATATTTCTTTTTTTTCTTCTTGTTTAACTGGTATTTTTATCTCTTTTTTTATTGTATAATGACAGGAAGATATAAATATAAGTGAAAGTGTAATTATTTTAAAATTCATTTTTCCTCCCTAAATTGTATATGTTACTTTACTAAGTCCTTTTGGATTATCTGGATTTAAACCACGGAGTGTAGCAATTTTAAGAGCAGTTAATTTCATAAATACATCCATTGCAAGTGAATTAAAGGGATAATTATTTGAAAAAGGAATAAGAATAATATATTTAACCTTTTTTTCTTCAAGTTTATTTTTGACAAGAAGAAGATCTTCTGTAAGATTCTTTTCTCTTGAAAGGATTACAACAATGTCTTTGTAGGTATAAGCTCCAACAGGTCCATGAAGAAATTCTGCAGCAGAATATCCAAGTGAATGCATCATAGCCATCTCTCTAAATTTAAGTGCTGAGTCCTCTGCTATAGCATTAAATGGACCTCTTCCAACAAAACCAATTATATTTGATTCTATTAAATCTTCCATCCTTGTCTTTTTATAGATAGTCTCAAAATTTTCTATAACATATTTAATTTCATCAAGTGTTTTTTTAAATAGAGATTCTTTAAAATTTGCTCCAAATAAATTTGCAAGTCTTAAAACACACCACAGCTGAAGAATGAAACTTTTTGTTGCAGCAACTGGAATTTCTTTTGAGTTTGAAAGAAGTATATGGAAGTCAGATATTTTTGCAAGAGGATTTGATTTAATACTGTTTTCATTGGTTATTGCAACAAGCTCTGCTCCCATCTTTTTTATTATCCTGCTGCATTTAACAATATCATTGCTTTTACCTGATTGAGAAAAAGAAAAAAGAAGTTTATTTTTAAAATTCATCTTTTTTTTGAGATTGAATATAGAAAATGGATGTATTATATTACTTATTATTCCACAGTAAATTTCCCATATATATTTTGCAAAAAGTGTAGCATTACCTGAGCTACCACGTCCAAGAAGAAAAGTTTCTGAATATTTCTTTATAAATTCTATTTTTCCATCAATCTTAAATAATTCTAAAAGTGATGGGATTTCCAGAATATCTTTATAAGTTTGACTGTCTTTATAGTTCATAAGTGTAATTTTATAAATTCAAGACAAAATAAGTCAAATTTGTTTTATATAATTTAATAAAGGAGGTATTATGGCTGATTATATATATGATAATTTAACTCCTGATTTAATTAAATCAATACTTGAAACCATTCCAGGTGAGATTACAATAATAAATGATAAAGATGAGGTTGTAGGATGGAACAAACATGATAAAAGAATTTTCAGAAGGCCTATTGTGGCTATGGGAAGAAATTTCAGGGAATGCCATCCTGAGAAAAGTCTTCACATGGTTGAAAAGATTGTAAATGAAATGAAAGAAGGAAAAAGAGATGTAGCGAGATTTTGGATAGATATGAGAGTTAATGAAAATGAACCGAAACACAAAATACTTATTGAATTTTATGCCCTTCGAGATGCTAATGGTAGATATCTTGGTTGTATGGAGTACGATATTGATATAACTGATATACAGAAACTTGAAGGTGAAAAAAGACTTCTGGACTAATGGAAGATATAGAAATAGTTTATAAGGTAAGTGAGATAAACGAAGCTATAAAAGAGATAGTAAGTTCATCTTTTAATAATATATGGGTTGAAGGTGAGATAAGTGGATTGAAGGAGTCTTCATTAAATCATATATATTTTGATTTAAAAGATGAGTTTTCAATAATCTCATGTGTTGTTTTTAAATGGAATGTTAGGAATGTGGATTTTGAACTTAAAAATGGGCTTCTTGTAAGAGTTTTGGCAGATTTAACAATATATGAGAAGCAGAGCAAGTATCAGCTCATAATTAAAAAGATACTTCCAATAGCTACAGGAAAGCTTCAGCTCGAATTTGAAAAACTTAAAAAGAAACTTCAAGAAGAAGGACTTTTTGATGTAAGTAGAAAGAAAAAAATTCCCCCTTTTCCGAGAAAAGTAGGAGTCATAACTTCTCTCTACGGAGCTGCACTAAGAGATATAATATCAATAATTAAAAGGCGTGCTCCAAATATTGATATAATAATTTATCCTGTAAAGGTTCAGGGAGAAGGTGCTAAAGAAGAAATAGCAAATGCAATAGCTGAGATGAATCATTATTTTTATGGATTAATAGATGTTTTGCTTGTTGGTCGTGGTGGTGGAAGCATGGAGGATCTTTGGGCTTTTAATGAAGAAATTGTTGCCAGAGCAATTGCTGGTTCAAAAATTCCTATTATTTCGTGTGTTGGACATCAAACTGATTTTACAATAGCTGATTTTGTTGCTGATTTGCGTGCTCCAACACCATCAGCAGCGGCTGAGATAGTAAGTAAAAATATTGAGGATGTGGTAAATTATGTAAAACAGATAGAAAAAAGATTAATATCATCCTTAAAAATTATCTACCACAGGATTTATAACAGGTTTTCGGTATTTGTCGGTTCTCGTTTTTATAAAAATCCTATTATATTGATAGAAAACTCCGCGATTATGCTTGATGAGCTTTATGAAAGATTAAATATGGCAATTAATGAAAAGATTAAAAACATGATAAATGCTCTGGATAACTTAAATGGTAGATTAAAAAATCTTGATCCCCATTTTCCAACTAAAAAAGGATATACCATAGCTTTTAAGAAGAATACTGTTATAAAAAGTATTAAAAATCTTAATATTGGTGATGAAGTTGAACTTTTATTTTCAGACGGAAGAGTCTTTTCCATAATTAAAGAAATAAAAACAAAGGAGAACTTATGAAAAAGGAAAATAAGGAGAACTTTGAATTTAAACTAAAAAGGCTTGAGGAGATAGTACTTACTCTGGAAGACCCTAAAACGCCTCTTGAAAAGTCCCTTGAGCTTTTTGAGGAAGGGGTAAATCTATCAAAGGAGTTAAACGAAAAACTAATCGAGATCAAAGGAAAGATAGAGGTGATAAAAAAAGATGCAGAAGGTAAAATAAGACTTGAAGAGTTTAAAGATATTTAATTTTAATGTGTTTGTGAAATATTTTTTTAACAAAATATACACAAATTTTAAAAAAATAAGGTATATACTGTTGTAGAGTAAATATCAAGATGAATTTAGATATTTTTATGGAGGATAAATGGAGTGGGATGATGAAAAATACAAATTAGACCCATCAACAATTACCGATTTTGAAACGGCTAAACTTGCTCTTAGATGGGCGGTTGAAAAACTTTATGCTTTAAGAGATGAATGTGAAAATCTTAAGAAAGAAAAACAAGAGATTTTAAATCAAAACAGGGAACTTATTCTTAAACTTGAACAAAATGAAAATCTTCTTAAAAAATGGCAGGAAACTGTAAAAAAATGGGAGTCAATAGTTAAATCTCAGGAAGATCTTGAAAGAGAGCTTAAAGAGAAAATAAGAGTTGATTTATTAAAAGAGGAGACTTCTCAATTTAAAGAAATAAAATTAAAATTAGAAGAAGAAATACAATTTTTAAAGAAGGAACTTGCTTTAAAAGAAGAAGAAATATACAGACTTAAAATAAATTTAAGTGAAGAAATAAAAAAAATCTCAACGCAGAAAGATGAAGAGTTAAATCTTCTTATAGAAAATTATAAGGAACAGTATAAAAAACTTGAAGAGAATTTAAGGGAAAGGTATCAAAAACTTGAAAAAGAGCTTGTGGAAAAATATGAAATTGAAATTCAAAAAAATGAGATGGAGTTCAGCCATTTATTTGAAAAGAAATATGAAGAACTAAGAAAAACATATGAAATGAAAGAAATTGAATTTCAAAAAAGAATTGAGCTTGTTGAGAAAGAAAATGAGGAAAAATTAAAAAATTTAAAGGAAGCTTATGAAAAAGAATATCGTGAGAAAGAAAACAAGTTAAAAGAGGAAGTTAATAAGGAAAGAGAAATTTTTCTTGCGGAGGTTAAAAATTTAGAGGAAACTTTAAATAAAAATTTTTTTGAAAAAATGAAAACAGCAAGAGATGCGCTTCTTGAAGAAAAGAAAAAGATGATTAATGAACTTGAGATTGAGAGAGAAAAAATATATAAAGAGAAAGAAAATGAAATTCTCAGAGTAAAAACTGAGTATGAAGAAAAACTAAATGAAAAAGAAAAGAAAATGAAAGAGTTTATTGAACTTAGAGAAAAAGAATATATGGAACTAAGAAACAAACTTGAGAATGATTATATTGAACTTATAAAAAAACATGATGAAGAAAATATAAGAAAGGTAGATGAAGTAGTTTCAAAAATAAAAGAAAACTGGAATAATCTTATATCAAACTTTAGTTATGAGTATCTTCAAAAAGTAAATGATATTGCTAAAAAGTGGGAAGAGGAATGGCAAAGAAAAGAAGATGAACTTATAAAAAAGCATAATGAGGAGATTTTAAAGATAAAAAATGAGTTAATTGAAAAAACAGAAAAAGAAAAAGAAGAATGGTATAAAGAAAAATTGAAAGAAATTGAGGAAGAAAAGAGTAAAATAGAGGAAAGAATAAAGGAAAAATATATTTTGCTTAAGAATGAAATTGAAAAAAGGATTATGGAAAAAGAGAAAGAACTTGAAGAAGAGTATAAAGACAGGGTAAAAAGTGAGATCTCAAAATATAAGGAAACACTTAAAAAAAGTTATATTGAACTTGAAGAAAAGCTATATACTGATCTTAGAAATAAAGAAATAGAGATAGAGAAAAAGTTGAGGAAAGAGTTTGATGAGAAGATTAAAAAGATTGAGGACGAAAAAGAAAAAGAACTTAATTTAAAACTTGCTGAAAAAATAAAAGAGGTTGAAGAAAAGGTATCAAAAAAATATGAAACGGAGATAAACAGATTTAAAGAAGAGTTAAAATCAAAAGAAAATGAGATTGAAAGTGAAAGAAAGGAGTTTGAGAAGAAAATTATTGAACTTCAGAATAATTTCGAACAGAGAATAAAAGAAGAAAAAGAAAAGATTAAAGAGCTTTATATCTCAAAGGAAATTCATCTTGAAAACTATAAAAAGAAGCTTGAAGAAGATTACAAGGTTAATATTCTAGAACTTGAGAAAAAATATCTTGAAAAAGAAACTGAACTTGGTTATCAGATTAATATTTTAAAGGAAGAAATTGTTAAAAAGAATATGGAAAAGATAAAAGAAATTCAGGAAAGATATGCTACTAAAATAAAAGAGCTTGAAGAGGAACATAAAAAAGAAATAGAAGATCTGAGACTTAAATTTGAATCTGATTATGAAAGGAAAAAAGCAGATATGGAGAATATGATAAGAGATAAATATATGAGTCAACTTAAAGAAATGGAAATTGTAATGAAAAAAAAGGAAGAAAAACTTGAAAAGGATTATCAAAATTTGAGAGAAAAACTTTATAGTGATTTTGAAAAAGAAAAGACTGAATGGGAAAAGAGAAAAATGGAAATAATTTTAAGAGAAAAGGAAATACTGGAAAAAGAGTTTGATAAAAAGAGGATTGAGCTTGAAAATAAAGTTGCTATGGAGCTTGACCAGATTAATCAGCTTAAGATTAAATTAAATGAAGAGTATGAAAAGAAGATGATTGAACTTGAAAACGAGTTTTATGCAAAGATAGAAAAATGGCAAAACGATTTTGCTGTTAAAAGAAAGGAGGCTGAAGAGAAACTTAAAGCAAAATATGATGAGCTTGAGATGGAAAGAAATCTCCTTTTAGCAGAGTTCAGTAAGAAGGAAGAGGAACTTAAGAAAAAGTATGAAGGAAAATGATATGGAATGGGAAGTTGAAAGAAAAGAAATTTTTCAAAATGAACTTGATGAAGCAAAGCTCATTTTAGAGCTTTCTTCAGAAATAAAAGCAAAAGAGGAAGAGATAGAAAGGCTTAAGAAAGAAAAACAACATATTATTGAAAGTCTCAAAAATGAAAAGGATAAGGAAGTCGAAAGGATTTTAAAAATTAAGGATGAAGAAATTTCTAAAAAAGAAGAAGATTTATTAAAAATTCTTAGAGAAAAAGAAACTTACCTGTGGGAAAAGTATAAAAATTTATTTCAGGAGCTTAATACTAAGATACAAAAAGAAATTGAAGAAAGAGAAAAAGAACTCAGTAAAAGAGAAAAAGAACTAGAAGAAAAATATAAAGAAAAAGAAAGAAAACTTGAAGAAGATTTCAAAAATTTTGTCTTAAAAATTTCAAGAGAAAAAGATGAAGAAATAGCAAAAGAAAGAAATAGAATTAACTTTGAACTTGAACTTCTTAAAGAGAAATATAAAACTGAATATGAAGAAAAATTGTCTCAGCTTGAAAAGATATACTCTCAAAAGCTTGAGCTTATTAAAAATAGTTTTGAGGAGAGATATAATTTGAAGTTATCTGAACTTGAAAATAAAAAAGAAAGAGAAAAAGAAATAGAAATAGCTCGTATAAAGGCTCATATGATTGAAGAATTTAAATCTGAGTATGAAAGATTTTCAAAAGAGATTGATGTTACAAGAGAAGAAGAAAAAAATAATCTCAAGATTGAATTTGAAAAAAAATTGGAGATATTAAAAAATGAGTATAAATCCCGGATTGAAAATCTTGAACTTGAGTTATATGAAAGAGATAAATTGATTGAAAAAATTAATTATGAACATAGAATTGAAATTGAAAAAATTAAAAAGATATTTGATGAAAGTATAAATGAGCTCAAGAAAAATTCTGCCAGGGAAAAAGAGTTTATTATTAAAGAATATGAAGAAAAAATAAGAAATCTTGAAGTAAGTTTGAAATTGAAGGATGAAAAAATTTTTAAAATAATTGAAGAACATGGTAAAGAAATTGAAGAAATAAAACATGAATATCAAAGAGAAATTGAAAATATAAAAAATTCAAACAAAAAATTAACCGAAGCTATCAAGGATGAATATAGGAAGAAAATAGAAGAACTTGAAAGCCTTGAGAATGAAATAATTGAAGAAAAGAAAACCATTGCCTTAAAGGAATCTGAAATTGAAAAAATACTCTGGCAGAAGGAATGTGAAATCTTAAATTTTTACGAAACTTCTTTTAAAGAAAAGGAAAAGCAATTTTCAAAAGTTATTGAGTATATTAGAGAAAAGATTCTTAAACTTGAAGATGAGATAAGTAATAGAAATGAAGAAGTTTTAAAAATTAAAAAAGAAATGATGGATAATTTTTATAAAAAATTAAGAGAAATTGAATTAAAGAACGAAACAGAATTAAATGAAATTGTTCAAAAATTTACTGAGTTTCAGAATTTTAATAAAGAAAGTGTGAATAGGTTTAAAGATGTTTTTATTGAAAAGGTTATGAATTATATTAATAATTCAACAATTCAAACTGAAAATGTTATAAATGAGATAAAAACTATATTTGATACAATAATGAAAAGTATTTATGAAGAAAATGAAAATAAAGTAAAAAATCTTTCTAACTTCTTTTCAAAAAATCTTCTTAATTTTAAAGAACTAATGCAGAAAGGTATTGAAAAAGAAAAGGAAGAATATGTTAAAAGTATAGAAAATTATCAAAATCTTATTAAAGAAATTGAGAATAAAAATGTGTTAGTAATTTCAGAACTTAAGGAACTTGTAAATACCAAAGAAGAAGAAATTAAAAAATATATCCAGCTAAATGAAGAATTAAAAAAAGAGGTTTTAAAATTTATTCAGGAAAATGATAAATATAAGAAATTAATTGAAAATTTAACTTTGAAATTAAATCAGATAGAGGAAGAAAAAAATAAAATAAAAGAAGAAAGAGATTTTGTTAAATCTGAAAATATAATCAATGTTATGAATATTAAAAAAGAAATAGAAAAAAACTATGAAGCAAGAATATCTGAAATTGAAAGAAAATATTTTGAATACATTGAAAATATTTTAAAAGAAAATGAAGAGATTAGAAAAGAAGATGCTGACAGAAATATAGCAAATATTTCAATTCTAATTCAAACTATAAGTGAAAAATATAAAAAAGAGATAGATGAAATTAAAAAGATTTATGAAGAAAGAGAAAAAAATCTTATTATGTCTATTGAGGAGATCTATTCATTAAAAAATAATGAAATAAGTAATAAATATAATCTACTTGAAAAACTTTATAATAAACTTGTTGAAGAAAGAAAAGAGCAGGAAGAAAGGAATCTTTTGATAAGCAAGGAAATTGAAAAACTTCAAAACGAACTTGCTCAAAAAATGAGAGAAGTTGAAATCAGAAAAAATGAACTGGAAGAAAAGGATAAAGAGATAGAGAAAAAATATAAACTTGAATATGAAAATTTAAAAAAAGACCTTGAGTATGAGTACAAAGTAAAAAGAGAAGCTGTGGAACAAGAAAGAAGAGAACTTGAAAGTTTGATAACAAAAGAAAAAGAGTTAATAGAAAAGTATGAGAAAAGAAGAATTGAACTTGAAGAAAAATATAGAATAAGACAGGAAGAACTTGAAAGAGAATATAAACTTTTAATTCAAAAACTTCAGGACAATCCCCCCACTTCTCAGTAAATAATTACAAAAATTCCTGGGCCCGGTAGGACTTGAACCTACGACCCATCCGTTATGAGCGGATTGCTCTGACCGACTGAGCTACGGGCCCAAAGAAGGTTATGAATATATTATACATTTTTTTTAAAAAAAATCAAAATTAAATTATGATGAATATAGATGATCTGATGATAAAAAATGATTATTTGGCAATGAGGCTAAAAAGTAGTTAGTTGTTTAGCAGTATAGTTAGCTGGTGATTTAGTGAAGTTTCTAGTTCTCATTTAGAAAGGAGGAAGTAAATAGGAAATTTGCTTGATGTGAAAAAATAGAAGTATAAATTTGTTTAAGCTATATTGGTTGTTTGAAAAAACATTAGGAAAGAATATTTGATATAATTATCTCGAGAGATTTATTTCCTTCAGGAATATTTATTCGATTGTAGCTTTTTCTCATAACATCAAGTCTATTTTGCTGAAATAAAAAGAGTATTTTATTTATAAGATTGTTTTTAAGGTTTTCGTCATCTTTAATTATTATCGCTGCCTCTTTTTCAAATAAAAATCTTGCGTTTTCATACTGATGATTTTGAGTAGCTGAAGGAAGAGGAATTAGAATTGCAGGAGTTTTAGTGGCTATAAGTTCTGCTATTGTTGAAGCTCCACTTCTTGATACAATTAGATCTGAGATTAGATAAAGTTCATTCATGTTTTCGTAATAGTCAAACAATATCAGATTTTCATCTAAAAGTTCGTATCTTTCATACTTAGATTTAATTTCATCATAGTTTCTTTTTCCTGTTATATGTATTGTGAGATATCCGAGATTTTCTGTCTTATTTTTTAGTATAAAATAATATATTGCTTCATTTATATTTCTTGCCCCCTGACTTCCTCCAAAAACAGTTATAACTTTTTTGTTTTCTGGTATATTAAATTTTTTCTTTATTTCCAAAGAATTTATTTTTTTAAAAAAAATTTCTCTTATTGGCGTTCCAGTAATTATAGTTTTATTTTTATATGGATTATTCTTCATTTCCATACCAGCAAATATTTTGTCGGCAAAAATTGCACATATTCTGTTGCCAAGACCAAATACAGCATTAGATTCATGTATAAAAGTTTTTATTTTTTTCAGTTTTGATATCATTATCACAGGAAACGAAATATAGCTTCCCATTCCCAGTACTTTTTGTGGTTTAAAATCTTTTAATAAGATTATAGAATGATAAATTGATTTTATAAACTTTATAAAGAAATTAATTATTTTAAATGGATTTAAGCTTCTTGGAAATGCTATCATATCTATTTCTACATAGGGAATGTCCTCTTTTTCTAAAATTTCCTTAGATATATCATTTTTTTTAACAACAAATACTACTGTATGAGATTTTTTTTCAAGCTCTTTAGCAATAACATATCCAGGATAAAAATGTCCTCCTGTTCCTCCTCCAGCTATTAGTATTTTCATATCTTTTTTCTCCTTAAAGATGCATTTAAAACAAAACTGCATAATATCATTGTTGTTATTATTGATGATCCACCATATGAAAAGAATGGTAAGGGAAGACCTTTTGTTGGAACAAGCCCTGATGTCATTGCTATATTAAAAAATGCTTGAATAGTTATTATCAAGATTGAGAAATAAGAAAGTATGGAAAGAAAGGTACTTTTTGATTCTTTTGAAATTCTATATCCTCTAAGATAAATAAAAATAAATATTAAAATTATGATTGTAACTGTTATAAATCCTCCTTCCTCAGCTATTACAGGGAATATAAAATCAGTGTGAGATTCTGGAAGATAGTTAAGTTTCATAATTGAATTTCCAAAACCTTTTCCAAACCACCATCCACTTCCAATTGCTACAAGTGATTGTACAAGCTGAAAGCTTTTGCCTGTTGGATCATCCCAGGGAGATATAAAAGTTTTTATTCTTTCAAGTCTATATGAGTGTCTGATTATTTCAACGATTGCAACAAAAATTCCAGTTAGAAAAGGTAATATGATATAAATCAGCTTTGCACCATACAAGAATAGTATTATTAATGAGGAGACGAATATTAAAGCTGGAGTACCAAGATCTGGTTCTATAGCAATAAGAATACATATTACAGAGATTATAATAAGAGGTTTTAAAATATATTTTAATTGAGAGATTTTTGTGTAGTTCCTATCTATATAGTCACTTAGATATAAGACTACGGCTACTTTCGCAAGTTCTGAACTCTGTAGATTCATAAAACCAAGAGGAATCCATCTTCTTGTATTCTGTATTTTTGGCATAAAAAGTGTTATTATTAAAAGTATGATTACTGATATAACAAAAAATGGAATATATCTTCTAAGTTTTTCAATATCTATGAAAGATAAAAAAAGCATTAATATTACTGAAAATGAAGACCAGAGAAATTGTTTTTTAAAATAAATAGCTCCATCGTTAAATTTTGTTAAGGCTATTGCTGAACTTGCTGAATATAAAAAAGAAAGTCCAAGAAGTGTTAAGACTATTATTGCGCTGAAAAAAGAATAATCGAAAAATCTTGAGTTTATTTGTGATGGAAAAAAATAAAAACTAATTCTATTTTTTTTCTTTTTCATATAGTTCATTAACAAGTTTTTTGAAAATCTTTCCTCTTTCTTCGAAATTTTTAAATTGATCAAAAGAAGCACAAGCAGGTGAAAGAAGAACTATATCTCCCTTAATTGCATTATGATAAGCATACTTTAATGCATTTTTTAGATTTTTACATTCAATCATATTTTTAAATTCTTTCAGTTGTTTTTTAATTATTTGAGATGCTTCTCCTATTAAAAGTATATTTTTAACATATTTTTTTAAAAAAGGGATAAGAGGAGTATAAGACGTCTTTTTATCCACTCCACCAAGTATGATATGTATATTTTTCTTCTTACCAAGAGCTTTTAAGGCTATCAGTGTAGAGTCAACATTTGTAGCTTTGGAATCATTATAATATTTTATTCCTCTAATTTCTTTTATAAATTCTATTCTATGTTCAAGACCTTTAAATTTTTTAATTGTCTGAGAAATGGTTTTTATATCAATATTAGCAGAAATTCCAATTAATATTGCTGCCATCTCATTTTCTCTGTTATGTATTCCTGGTAATAATGAAGGAGTTATTTCTATTATTTTATTATTCTTCTTTAAATATATTTTCCCATCTTTATAAAAACAATCGACATTATAATTTTTAACGGAAAAGAACTTTATTTTAAAATTCCCTTTGATTTTTCTTAAAATTTTATCATCATAATTTAAAATAAGATAATTACTTTCATCAAAATTTTTAAATATTTTAAACTTAGCTTTTATATAGTTTTCCATGGTTTTATGGTGTTCAATATGATCTGGAGTTATATTCAAAATAGTGGCTATTTTAGGTTTTATGTATGTTGAATCTTCAAGCTGGTAACTTGAAATTTCTATTATAAGCCAGTCATTTTTTTTTGCTTTTAAAACTTCATCTGAAACTGGTTTGCCTATATTACCGCATAAAATTGCTTTATTACCTTTGGTTATAAGATAATTATTAAAAATAAGATATGTTAAATATGTTGTTGTACTTTTTCCATTTGTGCCAGTTATCATAACAATATTATCTGTTTTTGAAAATGAGAGAGCAACTTCTATCTCTGAATAAATTGGAATTTCATTTTTAATAAGTGTTTTAATGAGCTCGTTATCAGGAGAAATTCCAGGACTTTTTACCGCAAAATCTATTCTGTCTATTATTTTTTTGGCTTCACTTTCTTTTATCGTTTCAAATTCTGTTTTTATATTCTTCTCATCTGATATAATTACTTTTGTGTTAAGTTTTTTATTAAGAAGTTTTGCTATAGCAACTCCGCTTTTTCCTCCACCTATTATTAAGACAGTTTTGTTTTTATATTTTTCTTTTTTGAACATATTATCTTATTTTAAGTGATGAAAGTGCAATTAACATTAGCATTATTCCACATATCCAGAATCTTACAGTTACCTTTGGTTCCATTATACCTTTCAATTCAAAATGATGATGTAATGGAGCCATAAGAAATACTCTTTTTTTATTTCTGAGCTTATATGATGCCATCTGTATTATTACAGAAAGTGTTTCTATTACAAACATTCCCCCTGCTATTGGTAAAAGAAGTTCATGTTTTATCATTATAGCACTTATTCCGATTGCCCCACCTAAGAAAAGTGAGCTTGTATCCCCCATAAATATTTCAGCGGGATATGTATTATACCATAGAAATCCAAGACATGCTCCAACCATTGAACCAAGAAATATTGATATTTCTCCGGCTCCTTCAACATAAATTAGTTTTAAATAAGATGCCCATTTTATATTTCCAGCACAATATGAAAATATTATAAAAGCAAGTGCTGCAAATATTACAAGACCGCTTGCAAGTCCGTCCTGACCGTCAGTTAAATTTACAGCGTTTGAAGATCCAATTATGACAAGCATTTCAAATGCAAAGTAAAATATTCCTAAATTTATTATCAGGTTTTTGGTATAAGGTACAAGTATATGAGTTGGATAATTGTTTGAAGGTGGATCTATGGCAAGGTATCCAACAACTATAATTGAAGTTATTATCTGAAGTAAAAACTTTAACCAGCTTGGAGCTCCTCTAGGGTCTTTTTTTATAAGTTTTGTGTAATCATCAAGCCATCCTGCAAAGGCTAAAATTATAGTTGATATAAGAAGTATTATTATAAATCTGTTGTCTGGTTTTGCCCATAAAAGTGTAGATAAAACCATTGATATAAAAATTATTATCCCCCCCATTGTAGGGGTTCCAATTTTTGAAAGGTGAGTTTTGGGACCATCTGTTCTTTGAATCTGTTGTATTTTGTATTCTTTAAGTTTTTTTATTATATAAGGAGATATTATCATTGTTATTGCAAAGGAGGTTATTATTGCTCCTGCGAGTCTTACAGAAATATAATAGAAAAGATTAAAAGGAAAAAAAACTTCTTTTAGTTCATGAAGATAAAAAAGCATAAAACCACCTTATTCAAGAAATTTTTCAAACTTCATAGACCTTGATGCCTTAATAAGTATATTGATGTCTTTGTTTTTTTTAATATAATCCTTAATATTTGAAAGAGCGGAATTGGTATCTTTATAATATTTTACATTTTTAATTCTTTCTTTTATAATTTTGTATGCTGGATAAATCTCCTCGCCTACTAAGAAAATACTTTCTGGTTGAGGAGAAAGATTTATTATCTTTTCTCCAAGCTCTTTATGATATTTTTCAGAATATTTTCCCAGTTCCTTCATATCTCCAACAACTAAACTAAATTTTTTGGTTTTTGATATTTCCTTTAGAGCAAGTTCCATTGATTGTGGATTTGCATTATAAGCGTCAAGTATTATTATTGAATTTTTTCTTTTTATTATCTCCATCCTGAGTCTAACACCTTCAAAGTTTTTTAATGAAGTTTTTATTTTTTCTTCCGGAATTTTTAGAAGTTTTCCCACAATGAAAGCAGCCGCTGCATTAAGGTAATTATGTTCTATATGATTTTTCATTTCTATTTTTATTTCTTTCCCTTCATAGTTGAATATAGCATAATCTTTAAAGATTTTTATTATAAGATCATTATTTCTCTCATAGCCAAAAGAAATTACATTTTTCATTTTTTTGAGTCTTTTAAGATACTCATTATCCCCATTTATTATAATAACTCCATATTTTTTCATTTCTGTTATAACCTCTGTTTCTGTTTTAAATATATTTTCCATTGTTTTGAAAAATTCAAGATGTTCTGGGGCTATTGTAGTTATAACAGAAATATCAGGTTTTATAATTCTTGCAAGTTTTTTTACTTCTCCTTTTCTTGATGATCCTATTTCAAAAACACCATATTTATGCTTTTTCTCAGTATTAAGCACTGATAGAGGAAGTCCGTATTCATTATTAAAATTTCCAGGATTGTAAATTACATTAGCTTTTGATTCAAGCACAATTCTTATAAGTTCCTTTGTTGTTGTTTTACCGTTTGAGCCTGTAACTGAGACTGTTTTTATATTAAATTTAGATATATGATATTCAGCAAGTCTATGAAGTGCTTTTAATGTATCTTTAACATATATATAAAACTCAAGATTTTTTATTTTCTCTAAATCTGGTTTTTTAGAGGATATTATTCCTCTTGCTCCATTTTTTATAGCATCATAAATAAAGAGATTTGCATCATAGTTTTTTCCTTTTAATGCCCAAAATATATCTCCTTTTTTTAATCTTCGCGTATCTGTAGAAAACTCATCTATTTTTGAGTTTTCTTTACATATAATTAACTTACCAGAAATTATTTTTGTTAACTTCTCCGGGTTTAAATTAAGTTTCATATTTTAACCTTCCTTAATATCTCTTATTGCTTCAATAACAGTTTCTCTATCACTAAAATGAATTTTTTTATCTCCTATTATCTGGTATTCCTCATGGCCTTTTCCTGCTATTAAAATTATATCACCTGTTGTCGAATTATTTATGGCATATTTGATTGCCTGTTTCCGGTCGATTATTTTAATATAATTATTTTTAAATGTTTGTTTTGCTCCCTCTTCTATTTCTTTAATTATTGAAATAGGATCTTCTGTTCTTGGATTATCGCTTGTTATTATTACAAAATCACTTAGCTCACATGCTGTTTTCCCCATCGGTGCTCTTTTGGTTTTGTCTCTATCTCCTCCACATCCAAAAACAGTTATTATTCTTTTATGTGGTATTGTATTTAAGGTAATTAAAACCTGCCTTAAAGATTCTTCTGTATGTGCATAATCTATATATACATAAAACCCATAAGGAGAAGAAATTTTTTCTAATCTTCCTGGAATTGAATCAATTTCTTTTATTGTCTGAGATATTTTTTCTATATCTATCCCATTACTTTTTAAATATGCAACTGTGGCTAATACATTGTAGATATTATGTTTGCCTATAAGGTTAGTTTCAAAGCTATATATCTTTGAGTTTTTTTCAATTTCAAAAATAGATTTATCTGAAAGAAGGTTAATATTTTTTGCTTTGAAATCTGATTTTCTTTCAATTGAATAAGTTATTATCGGTATCTCGTTTTTTAATATTTTTTTTATTTCTTTAGAAAAATCATCATCTTCATTAAGTATTGCAACTTTATTTTTTTTAGGAGAATTATTTAATAGCCTGAATAAAGTAAGTTTTGAATTTTTATAATCATCAATTGTTTTATGAAAATCTAAATGATCGCTTTGAAGATTAGTAAAAATTGCCGAGTCAAATTCTATGTCATCAACTCTTTTAAGTTTAAGAGAGTGAGATGAGACTTCCATAACAACATATTTGTCTTTCTCTTCTATCATGTTTTTTAAAAGCCAGTTAAGTTTTGGAGCAAGAGGAGTTGTATTTTCTGATTCTGATATTATTCTTTTTGAAGATTTATAGTATATTGTTCCAATAAGTCCGCAATTTAGATTTAAGCTATTAAGAGCTTTTTCGATTAAGAAAGATGTTGTGGTTTTACCTTTTGTGCCTGTTATTCCTATTATATTTAGTTTTGCTGATGGGTTTTCATAAAAGTTTTTAGAAACAATAGAAAGTGTTTTCATTATATCCTTTGTTCTAAATATAAAAGCATTTGATGGTTTAAGATTCAGTATATCATCAGTTATTATAACAGATGCTCCATTTTTTATTGCTTCATCTATAAATAATTTCCCATCAGTTTTATTTCCTTTTATAGCAAAAAATACATAGTTTTTTTTAACTTCTTTTGAATTTATTGAAATACCATCGATTTCCATTTCCTGAGGTATTATTATATCAGTTCCATATAAAAGCTTTGATAATTTCATATTAATTAAATATGGTTAATGTTGATTGGTTTTTTATCTTTTTAAAATCAACTTCTCTTTCCTGTTTTATGTTCTTTAAATTTATAATTTTTTTTGCTATTTCGGCAAAAATTGGAGCTGATGTTTGTCCTCCATATTTAAATTTTTTGGAATTATCGACAATTACAAGTATTGTGTATTGAGGATCTTTTGGAAAAAAACCACAAAATGATGAAATATTCTGACCTTTGAGATATTTTCCTGTTTTTAAATCAAGTTTGTTTGCCGTTCCAGTTTTTCCTGCTACATAATAACCTGGTATTTGAGCGTTTACTCCTGTTCCATTTTCAACCACTTCTATCATCATATTTTTTACCCTTTGTGCAGTTTGATGTGAGATAACTTTTCTTATTTCTTCTATATTATTCACAATTTCACCTTCTTCACTTTCTATTTTATAAATTAACTGAGGTTTTATTAAACTCCCGTTTCTTGCAATTGCAGTATATGCATTTATAAGTTGTAAGGGAGTAACTGCTATTCCATAACCGTAACTTGTTGTAATTAAATCAATCTCTTTGTAATTTTTTACATCCTTTATTATTCCCGTAGATTCTCCTGGAAACTGAGTATATTTTGTTCCAAAACCAAATTTTTTGATATATCTATAAAGATTTTCAATTCCTATTTTAAGCCCGAGCTTGGCAAAACCTATATTTGAGGAATATTTATATACATCAACAAGGCTTACAGTTTTAAGAGGTTCGTGATCTGTTATTATGTGTTTTTTACTAACCTGCCATTTTCCATTTTCACAATTTATATAATCATTTTCATTTATTAGTTTTTCTTCAAATGCAATAGAAAGAACAATCGTTTTAAGTGTTGAGCCTGGCTCGTATACAAATTCAAGAGGTTTTAAATTAATATAATCTTGGGGATATGAGGCCATTGCTTTTATATAACCGTTTTTAACATCCTGTACGATTACCAGTATTCTTTCACATTCAAGTGTTTTATAATAGGTTTGTATTATATCCTCAACAAAAAATTGTATCTCTTCTTCTATTGTAAGGTATACCTTTGATGGCTTTTTATTAGTTATCTCGTTTATGGTGGTTATTATATTACCTCTATTATCCTTTATGTATTCTCTTTCAACTATATTTCCTTTAAGCTCTTTATCCAGAACCATTTCTATCTGGGTTAATCCTTTATTTTCATTCGCAAGGCCTATAATTTCTCTTCCCACTTCGGCTGGATATATTCTTGTTTGGTGCGGTTCAAGTATCAGTCCTGAGAGTTTTAAAGAAGAGAGTTTGTCATATATATCTTTTTCTATATTTTTTCTAAGTTTAACATAATTTTTGGCTCTATTTATTTTTTCAACTAATTCTTTATTTGATATATTGA
>FWWL01000997.1_pt1 | contig 71201 bp, 56 predicted proteins | sample 2228331 | NCBI WGS metagenome assembly FWWL01 (sample SAMEA103939775, study PRJEB20133) | metagenome
CGCTCGAAGGGCTGAAGGCTGCCAATGACGACCAGCAGTCGGGCATCGACATCGTCCGCCGGGCTTTGCGCGCGCCTGCCCGCCAGATTGCAGAGAACGCGGGCGAGGACGGCGCGTTCATCGTCGGCAAGCTGCTCGAGGCCAACGAATATTCGCGCGGCTTCAACGCAGCCACCGGCACCTATGAGGATATGGTGGCAGCGGGCGTGATCGATCCGGCCAAGGTCGTACGCACCGCGCTGCAGGATGCTGCGTCTGTGGCGGGCCTGCTGATCACGACCGAAGCGATCGTGACCGAAGCGCCGAAGGAAGAGCGCGCTGCGGCCACGCCGCCGATGGACTTCTAATCGGATGCACATGACGGGTCGGGGGCAGCTCCCAGTCTGCCTCCGACCCAAGCGCGAATGATCATGAGCGCCAGGACGAATAGCGGAATTCGCCCAAGTCTGATACTGCTCGACGGGCGCACCGGTCGTGCCATCAGAAGATGTTGATAGATTTCGCAGACAAATGGGGCTGCTTCAGCTTACATCAAAAGAAGTTTGCGGCGATTGGTATCAGCAAAATCGAGCGAAGCCTGGTCGATCTACAGCTGGGAAAACAAATCCCGAGTCAGCAGCGCCCGCTGCCGCAGCGGTGATAATTATCCCAATACGCCCGATCACGCTGGCGCTGCTCGTTGCTGCGATTGTCGCCTGAACGGATGGCCCCAATCCCGCTGAAAGGGATGGGAATGGGCTCGCGCCGCTGTGAAGCGCGCGCGGCCATCTCGGCCTGTTGCCGCCGCTGTTCCTCGGTCAGACAGTTTTGTGGATTAAGACGGCAGAATGCCACTTCCCAGCTGTCATCCACCATCAACTGCATTGCGGCCCGCGCATCAGGCCGGATGATTTCCGAGAGGGTCGTTGGACTGGCGATCCGGCTGCGCAGCGAGTTGATATACACGAACTCATAATAGGTGGATGCTTCCTCGATATGGATCAAACGGCCCCGTACCCGTTCGTCGAGGTACAGCTTGGTGCGGCGCAGATCGCGGCTACCGGGCTCGATTTCGCGCATCGCGGTCGTGCGATAGCCACTTCCCATCGTTGCCGCGCCATCTACGATCCGCTCTAGCAGACCGGAAAAGTCATCGAAAATAGGGCTTTTGGGTGTCCAGGGGCTGACAATCTGCGGCTTCAGCGCCGTGATGCGGCACATGGTTTCCGGCCCGCCTTCCGGATCCTTTCCGTAAAACGCGGTAAACAGGATCGTCGTATTTTGCTCCTGCCGCATGTAAAGTGTTTCGGAATTGGGCGCGAGCCGGAAGCCGTTTTCTTTCAGACGCGTCGCAAGATTGCCCTGCTCCTCGCCCTCCCAGCACATGTTGAAGCTGCCCAGAACCAGCTTTTCCTTGATGCTTAGTGCCTGCGCATAGGCGGGCGCGGCACTGCCGAGCCATGCCGCCGCCAGCATACAGGCGGCCTTGGCAATGCGCTGAATCACCGCGGTGTCCGTGCTGCTGTGGTCAGGCGGACCGCAGCCAGTGCCTGCTTTTCCACCCAACCCTTCTGCCCAGGTTGCGCACCGCAGAACACATCCAGCAAGTCCGTGCCGTCAGAAACCAGCACATGCCGAACGAAAACTTCGCGGTCTACCCCCAGCAGCTCGAAAAGCTTGCCCCGCTGGTCGAACGTCACCGCCTGAACTGGTGTGCCGTTCACCCCACCGGGCGAAGCGAGCGCGACAACCTTTTGCGACAGGACCGGCGATGCACCGTCTGCAACCTGCGACACATAGGCACCGGAATCCCGCACCAGCGCAGCGGGTGCTTCTACTATCGCATTATCGCCGAGCGACCTGAAGGCTCCACGCACCAGCATGGCACCGCAAATAATCTGCGGCTGCCCGGGATAGGAGAACCAGCGGTCGCGCCCCAGAGCATCGCCATGCGGTTCAGTAAGCGTTGCGGGATAGACGATTTGCCAGCGCCCCTCGGGATCGGTAAACACCGCGTCCTGCCAGACATTGGGACCCTTCTGGGTTATTATCTGCCCCCATTGGGTGCGCGACGGTACTGGCCAGAGCGCTTCACCTGTTGCAGGTGCCTGAATGGCAGGCCTACCAGCCGAGTCGTCGAGATCGAACTTCTGCTGCAAGGCCGACCCTGACGACGCCAGTCCCACCAGGCATGATGTCGCGCTTAGCGCGATAAGCGAGCGTTTCCATTTCCGATCTGTTATGCGTGCCACGAATTCCAATCCCTGCATTTTGCCATTTCGCCCCCGACACACTGTGCAAAAGTTTTGCCGCGTTAGGTCGAGTCCGTCAACGTGGTGAATGTTTTGTTTGACGCGCCCGCTATATTGTCAGGCGACGTTGCGTGACGTCGGTTGTGGCCGCGCCTTTACGATCGTTGGATCTGGGACAAAAGCTAGGCGACTGCGCCGTTTCACGGCGCGCTTTGCCTCAGATGCACGTCCGGTATCGCAGATTTGCCGTCTAGCAGCAGCGGTGTGGCCAGGAGACTCGTCCATAGTCATACGCCTGAGGCCGGGTTGGCCGACTGGAGAACGCTCGGCACGCCTAATCGCGCGACGCCTTTCGACCCAAACCCCGTCATTCCCTACAGCTAGGTTCAAGGGCGGATTCTTCCAAAAGCCGCCATTGCGCCACCAAGAGGCTCGCGCCAGCTTGTATTATGTTTACCGTTGGATGAGGAGGCGAATAGCGGCTTTCGATTGCTGAATTCGGCCAATGGCCCTCAGACGGTGCGGCTACCACCTGTAGCTGATTTGTAAGCCGACCACACGCGGCGGCGCGACCCCCGCATAGAGTGTCCCATCATTCCCAAAGGCGAAGTTCGCGAAGGCGTTGGTGTTGAAGACCCGCTCGTCGGTGAGGTTCTCGACATAAATCCGTGCCGTCCAGTGCTCGGCCTCCCAGCCGATCTGCCCGCCGATCAGCACGACCGCATCCTGAAAGGCGGTGTTCTCGGGATTGAGCGGGGTGCTGCCCGAGGCTGCCAGCTCGCCGCGCAGGAGCAGCCCCTTCCAAGGTCTCCACGAGGCGGACAACGAAGCATCATATTCCGGTACCAGACGCACACGGTTACCGGTAAAGTCCTGCGTCGCGGAGAAGCGGTAATCTGTGTATGTGCTGTCGACATACCCCAAGGACGCCGCCAGTTCGAGCGTCGTGCTCGGCTTGCCGGTCACCTCGAGTTCGAAACCCCGGCTCCTCACGTTGGCATCCGAGGTGATCAAGTTGGTCGAGATGGCCTGCCCCTGATCGTTGACGAGCACGTTGAACTCCTGCCAGTTGTTGGCGTCGATATGGAACACCGCCCCTGACACCAGCAGCCGTCTGTCGAGCAGTTCGAGCTTGGCTCCGACCTCGTAGCTCCACAGCGTCTCCGCGCCGAAGCCGCTGAAATCGCGGGTGACGGCGCTGCTCGCTGCGCCGAGATTGAACCCACCGGGGATCCATCCCTTGGCGGCCGATGCATAGATCAGCAGCGCGTCGCCCGGCCGCCAGTCGAGCGAGACCTTAGGCAGGAATTCCTCGAAGGTGCGCGACAAGTCCTCGGCCGGGAACTGGAACTGGCCGAACGGTCCCAGATCGAGCACGCCAGCCTCCTGCACCTTTTCGCGTTCGGCTCGCTCGTAGCGCGCGCCAGCGGTCAGGCGCACATTGGCAAGGAGCGGCACAGTGATCTGCCCGAACACCGCATAATCGCGCGAACGGGTAGCCTGGAGTGGGGCGGGTACATAATCATCCAGCCCGCCCGGCCCTGCCAGCGTGGCGAGGATCTGGCCTTCGCTGCTGCGATAGTGGTTGAGCCCGGCCACCCACTGGACCCGCGCGCCGGCAGGCGAAGCGAGGCGCGCCTCGAAGTTCCAGAAGGTCTCGTCATCGCGATTGGCCCCCGCCGCGTCGGGCAGGGCGGTGAGATCGAGGTCCGTCCCTTGCGAGTTCACGTCGAGCTGCCGCCACGAGGCGTTGAAATCGAGCACCGCCCCGCCGAAATCGACATTGAGGTTGCCGGCCAGCAGAACCTCGTCCTCCGCCGTGCGCTTGGGCGCGTCGTTGATAAGGGTAAAGCGTCCGGCCCGCCTGCCGCCATTGAAGGCCTGCGCGTAGTTGCGGTTGTAGACATTGCGGTCGATCGGCAGGAATTCCTGTTCGTACAGCCCCGGTGCGCGCAGGATCGAGGTCTGCGCCAGCAGATCGAGCATGACGGCGGCCGACGGGGTCCAGCGCAGCTTGCCCTGCACAAAGGCCTCGCTCAACTGGCCTTCCTCGCCAATCGAAGACCCGATGTTGCGCACGAAGGAATTGGCATGCGAATAGCTCGCGACCATTGAGGCGGTCAGCCGGTCCTTGATCAGCGGCCCGCCCATCGCGAGGCGCACATCGCCGCCGAGGCCATTGCCGAAACCAAAGCCGGATCCGGTAACCTCACCCTCAAACGCCTCGCTCGGCTGACGCGTGCGGATGACGATCAGACCGCTTTCGGTATTGGCCCCGTACAGCGTGCCCTGCGGCCCGCGCAGGACCTCGATCTGTTCAACCGTGCCAAGCGTCTGCTCGCGCAGCTTGCGGAAGGGTATGCCATCGACATAGACCGCCGCGCGATTGACGATGAAGGGGTTGGATTCGATCCCGCGGATGGTGACGTACGTGCCGCCGACCTGCCCGGTCTGGTTGAATTGCACATTGGGGATGTAGTCGTCGATCTGGCGCAGACTGTCTATCCGGGCATCGCGGATGAACTGTTCGGTCAGAACAGTTGCCGCCACGGGCGCGTCTGCGAGCCTCGTTGACTGCCGGGTTGCGGTGACGACAATTTCTTCCTTGCTGGTGTCCGATCGGGGTTCAGGCGGCACTGACTGGGCAAGCGCAGCGGCTGATGAGACGCTGGAAAACAGCGCAAGGACGATCAAGCGACGGATCATGAAACACCCCAATACTTGCGAATAAGTCGCAAATACAGATGTGACAACATATCATCAACCGCTCAAGCTTTCGCATTCGGGCAATCGCTTTCGGTAAACGGCAATCAGCCTCGCCAGCGACTGGGCGCAATCCCGTGCTGTCGCTTGAAGGCCGTGGCAAAGTGGGCAGGTGAATAGCCGACACGATAAGCCACTTCGGTCGAGCGCAGGCCTTGCCGAAGCAAACGGCCAGCCTCATCAAGGCGGAACCGGGTAAGGTATCCGCCAATTGAAATTCCGAACTCGCGCCGAAACACCTCGCTCAGGGTGCGGGGGCTGCATCCTGTCCGACGCGCCAGATCTGTGATGGACAGCGGTCGGGCAAATTCGGACTCGATGATCGCACGGGCTTTGCCAGCCAAGGCCTGAGACCGAGGCCGATCCAGAGCCGACTGGACTGGACGGCACAAGGCCTCCTCGAAGACAGCGACCAGTTCGAGAGCCCGAGCCTCGCGCGCCATCTCCCGAGCGCTGCCTTGAAACCATGGGTCGATAGGCATGGCGAGGCGCGCAATTATGGCATGCGGAATTCCTGAAAGTGCCATGCAAGCGTTGCCCTTGCGCCGGGCAAAGTCGGCCAGAGGACCGAAGCTGTCGAGCTGCGATGGATCGGTCGACAAGCCTGCAGAGTGGAACGGTCCGGAAGCAAGGATTGTCGTCATTGTAACCGGAGCAGCGCAGATCACAAGCGTCGCGCCCGCACCGGCGACAGCGAACTGTCCGAATGGCGCGACACTCTCCATCGCCGAGATAAGGCCGCAGCCGAAATGGAGACCCGCCAGTAGGTCCGCCTGATATTCAAGCATTTTGGGGTTCACACCGCTCGATTGCCAGTAGGATGAACCTGACGGGTGACAGGGTGCCTGTTCTGTCGCCGCCCCGCTGATTGCGCCAATTGCTTCAATCCAGTCTTTGTCCATCGGGCAGATCATGTCCCAAAGAATCGTTCGGACACCAGCAAAATCAGCGAGACGGACCAGGTCTTGCCCTTGCGCGGGACCAGCCTTTGGCGACCACGTCAAATGAGGCAGGCCCTTCAACGGTCAAATTGCCATCGATTGCCCTTCCGACTGCCAAAAAACGACTCGGCTATGCAGGGAAAAAGGCTGTTGAAAGTGAGAATGACTCGCACTATTGCCCCGTCGTCATTTCGATAGTCCAGGGACGAACATGCGCGTCATACTCAAGGGCTCCACGGCGATGGCCGGGGCCATCCTCCTCCTTGCCGGCATGCCAGCCGCTGCCCAGCAGACCGCAACAGAACCTGCCGTTGACGATGCATCGTCTGAAACTAGCGCGATCGTTGTCACCGCGACCCGATCAGGCACCGCGCTTGAAAACCTGCCGGTCTCGGTCTCGGTGGTGAAGGAGGAAGATCTGCGCGAGCAGCTCCGCCAGAACCGCAATATCCTGTCGGCACTTGAGTTCACAGTGCCCGGCCTCAGTATCCAGGCCCCCGAAGATCGTTCTTCATGCGGTAGCCAGATTCGCGGTCGCACAGCCTCATTCCAGATCAATGGCGTGCCGGTGAACGAGGACCTGCGACCCGGCTCGTGCACTTCCCCCTTTGCGCTCAGTCCCTTTGCGGTCGAAAGCGTGGAAGTGGTGCGCGGGGGCACCGCCCTTTACGGCGCTGGCGCACCTGGCGGGATCATCAATCTGCAGACGCGGCGCGCCAAGGGCCGCGATCTCGAGATCGATGCGGTCGCCCAGACCAGCTTCAACACCGACGTCGCCGATGACACCTTCGTCACCGACTTGTATCTCGGGGCCGGGCAGGATCTGGGAGCCTTCGATTATTATGTCGGCGCGGGCTATACCGACAGCGGCCTCCAGCGCAGCGGCAATGGCAGGCCCGTCTTCAGCAGCGAGTTCGAAGCCATCGATCTCGTCGCCTCTTTTGGTCTCGACATCGGCCAGGCTCGGATTGCCTTTACCGGCACCTTCCATGACGAAAACAAGGGGCGCGATTTCTATCCGGAAGGCGCCTTTCTGCCTGGCAGCAACGAAGTTGCGAGCGTCATCGAAGTGGCACCTCATCCGCAGGTAGGTGAAGCAGGCGACCGCAGTGTGACCGGCATTCTCAGCTTCAACCACCCGGACCTGCTCGCGCACGACGTCACGCTCGCGCTGTTCTTTCAGCAGCAGGAAATCATACAGCGCGACAATTTTTTCGATGTGGCTTTTGGCGGAGACAGCTTCTTCGCCTCGAACCGCGAGAATTCGCGGCTGGGAGTGCGCAGCACCTTTGTGCGTTCCTATGATTTGGGCGGCGCAAGCCTGAAAACGAGCTACGGTCTCGATTTCACGCGCAACGAGTTCCAGCGCTTCACGGTCGATCCGGCAGGCCGGGACCGGATCATCGGTTACATCACGCCAGACTTTTTCCTCGAAACCCTCGCGCCTTTTGCGCAGGCGGAGTTCACCTCCGGACGTCTGACGGTGACAGGCGGGGTGCGGCATGAATGGTATTCCGGCGCGATCACTGCGGAAGGTTTCGACCCCGCGCTGCCGCGCGCGGCAACACCGGGCGATTTCGCCGATAGCGAGCTCACCCTCTGGAATACCGGTATCGTCTACCAGGTGACCGGCGCCATGCAGCTCTATGCGGGCTTTAGTCAGGGCGCGGAACTGTCGCAGCTTGGGCGCGCCGCTCGCGGCGCGCTCGATCCGGGCACGATTTCCAACGAGCCGGCCACTTCCGACCAGTACGAGCTGGGTGTTCGGGGCAAGAGCGGCCGTATCAGCTTTGGCGCGGCGGTCTATTACGCCGAATCGGATGCCTCATCTCAGATCCAGCCCGATCCGACCTGCGCCCCCGGCACCTTCTGTCCGCTGATCCCGCTGCGCATTCCCGAACGCGCCTGGGGTCTTGAGGCGCAGGTACAATGGAAAGCACTGGACAACCTTCAGCTGGCAGGTGTGTTCACCCTCCAGCGCGGCGAGGTTTTTGACGAGACTACCGGCGAGTGGATCAATTTCTCGACCGACAGGGCTGTGCCGCTGCGCATTACCGGCCGCGCGGACTGGCAGCCCACCGAAAGACTCGGCATCGGCTTGCAGGTGACGCATTATGGAGCTTCCAGCTTCTTCTCGCCCACCCAGCAGGCAATCGGCTTTATCGAGAGCGATGCCGTGACTCTGGCCGCGGCCAACATCTCTTATGATTTTGGCCCGGTGCGCATTTATGCTGCCGCAGACAATCTGTTTGACGAGGTTTATGTGAATCCCGCTGCACAGGGCGACGGTCTCGATTTCTTCAACTACGAGGCGCCCGGGCGGCGCTTGACCCTCGGCATCAGTGGACGTTTCTGAGCGCCTTCTCGATCCGCCGAGCGACGGCGCAGCACCGGCTTCGCCGGGACGCGCCGCCGCGGGGCCAAAGCGCCCCAAGCCGCGTCCCGTCGCCTTCTGGCTGCATAACCTTTTCGGGCTGAAGCTCAGCCTGTTTCTTGCCTTTGTCTGCCTGACCGGCACCATCGCGACTGTCGCGCACGAAATCGAATGGCTTTACAAGCCAGCGGTGCGCGCAAGCAGCTTCACGCCTGGAACCGAGGATTGGGCCGGCATGTGGGCGGCTGCGGAACGTGCCTATCCCGAAGCAACACTCACCGGGATCGGCTCCTATGATCGATCGCACGCCGCCTATTTTGCCAAGACCATCTCCGCGCGCGATTCAGCGGGAACAGACTTCAACATCTATGTGGACCCCGGCACCGGCCGTGTCACAGGCCATGAATATGGTCGCAGCCTTCAGGATGCGATGCGGGGCCTGCACTACTACCTGTTCGTCCCTCGCGATGTCGGCTTCTATCTCGTGAGCAGCCTTGGCTTTGTGCTGCTCGGCTCGCTGGTCACCGGGCTCATCGTCTACAAGAAATTCTGGCGCGGCTTCTTCCGCAGGCCACGGCTCGGTCGCAATCTGCGGACCCTGATGGGCGACCTGCACCGGCTGGGCGGGTTGTGGTCGATCTGGTTCGTCGCGATCATTGCGCTCACCTCGATCTATTATTTCTTCGAATGGAGCGGATTGGACTGGAACAGCAAGACCCCGCGTCTGCCCGAAACCCATTTTTCGGCAAGTGCCAGCGCCTCCGATATCGCTCGCTGGACGCAGATGGCCCGCGCCGCGAAACCTGGCCTTGCAATCACTGCGTTGGCCTTGCCTTATGAACCGGGCGAGCCTGTGATCGTTCAGGGCCATTGGCAGGCCGCACTTGTGCGCGAGCGCGCCGATGCCGTTTTCATCGACCCGGTGACCCACCGCATCGTCGGCACGCGCACAGCCCATCGCATGGGCGCGGGCGAACGGATCGTCCATACCGTTGACCCGCTGCATTTCGGCACCTTCGGCGGCCTTGCCACCCGCCTGCTCTGGGCCGTTTTCGGACTGGTCCTGACCGGCCTTGCGGCGAGCGGGGCCTTTATCTACGCAAATCGCACCCGCATCGCGGTTGGGGAGGCTGGCGCACTGGCCTTCCTCGACTATCTCGGCGTCTTAAAGTGGCCCAGCCTAGCCGTGATCACTCTCGTGCCGGGAATCGCATTCCTTTTCTGGTAGGAATGTGCCGCCTGCGCAGAGCATAGGCGACAATTGGCGTTCGTCCGAATGACAAGAAGTAACCGGGCTTTGGGCAAAGTTGCCGACAATGCCGTCAGCAAACTTCGAATGTCCGTTTCCGACATGAGCTGCCGCTCTACCCGCCGTCTTTGAAAGGCAGGAATGTCCCACGAGCCGGCGTTCGCTTCGGGCGTCAGTCGACCCACACCCGGTCGTTCCGATGTGGCCGCAGGAGTGTCGACTTATGCCGTAACCAGTCACTCGAACGTTTGACAGGTGCCGGGCGGTTAAACTTGGTCGATACTCTCGCCATCTTTATAGTTCACCGGATGTCCAATAAGGGTGTGGTGGAGGCGCTGTCCCAGCCTTATGCGCGGATACGGACTTTGGGAGCCGATGCCATTCCGATCGGCAAGTCGAACCATTCTGAACTCAAATCGGCCGCTTCAGCATTGGCTTGGGTCACTTCACCCACCAGCAACAATGCAGGATCCTTGTCTCCGACTGTCGCCATCAGCGCCGCCAGTCTATCCAGACGACCACGGATAAGGCGCTCGCCGGGAGAAGAGACGTTGACCGCGATCAGGATGGGCGTGCTCGGCAGCAACCCGTTGGCTATCAGCTGCTCTGCAATATGCGGTGCAGCGGCGCGGCCCATGTAGATCGCAAGTGTCGTTTGCGCACCGGCGATCGCTGACCAGTCGATGTCGCTTTGCCCGTTCCCGCAGCCTTGCGCCGTGATGAACGTGAGCGCCCTCGTGCTGCCGCGTCTGGTCAGCGAGAACACTCCGGAAGCTGCCGCTGCACTGGCGGCGGTGATTCCCGGGCATACCTGAACGCGTATGCCCTTGGCTTGCAGTGCATCGACCTCCTCGGTCATCCGTCCGAACACTGCAGGATCGCCGCCCTTTAGCCGAACGACGCGGTGTCCGTTATGCGAGGATTTCACCAGAAGGCCGTTGATTGCGGGCTGGGACATCGAGTGCCGCCCTGACCGTTTGCCAACCGGCACCTGCATCACCTGTCTGGGGATCAGATCGAGTATCGCCTGACTGACCAGTGCATCGTGAAACACGATCGAGGCCATCGCCAGCAAACGTTCGGCTTTGCGGGTCAGCAGGTCAGGATCGCCTGGGCCAGCACCCACCAGCCAGACATCGCCAGAGCCAAAACTGATGTCAGCCATGGGCTGCCTCCTTGTGTTGCATGATCAGCCGCTGGATTGCGGGTTTGCATGAGCCGCAGTTTGTGCCGGCAGACAACGCAGCCCCAACCGCCTCGGTCGTCATCAGCCGCTGGTTCGTAATGGCCTTGGTCAACGTGATGGTGCCGATGTCGAAGCAGCTGCAGACAATCGCGCCGCGATCGGGCGCGGGTGTGGCTGAGCGCCCAGCCAGCAGCTCGGTCGCGCTGGCTTCAGAAATCCCGAGCTGAGCAATCAACCACTCGCGCCTGGGAAGCCGCTTCTGCGGGCCGATATACAGAGCCGCCACGACCACGCCGTCGCGCAGGATGGCAAACCGGTGCTTACCGTGCGCGCCGTCATGGCTTTCGATGCGCCCGCCGCGCGGCAGAACCCGCTTGGCGAACGCCAGCGGATCGCCATCACCTGCCATCTCGACCAGCCATCCGGCCTTGGTTCGCACCTTAGTGGCATAGCTGGATGGCAAAGGATCAGGCAGTACCGAAGCGATGAGAAAGCCGTGCCATTCGGCGACGAACGGAGAGATCCGCGCCGGTGCGTTCTTGAACCCAGGCTGCCCCGAATGCGGATCGGTCAGTGCGCGGGCGAGCACGCCGGTGCGGCCACCGGTTGATTGCTGGTCGGTCCAGTGGATCGGCACGAACAGTTCGCCGCGCCGTTGCCCATCGCTGATGCACACCCGATAGACGCTGCTGCCCTGCGGTGTTGCCACCAGAGCCAGTCCGCCATCAGACAGGCCGTGCGCCAGAGCATCTTCAGCATGGATTTCAACCAGCGGTTCCTGCCTGTGCTGGCCAAGCCGTGCGCTCAGGCCTGTGCGGGTCATGGTATGCCACTGGTCACGATAGCGCCCAGTGTTGAGCGTCAACGGCCAGGCCCTGAGCGGCTCGCCAAGCTCCATCTGGTTGACAGGCACCAGCCGTGCCTTGCCATCCGGCGTTGAAAATCGACCATCGGCAAAGGCATCACCGCCCCAGCGCCAGGGTTGCATGGTGTCATAGCCAGGGTTGGAGATCGCGGCATGGCCGCCGATGTCGAACACCCTTTTACCGGCATTCTGGTAAGTAGAAAGCCGCGCATGCTCACGGTAGATGTCGGCAGGACTGTCAAAGCTGAACGCTTCGCGCCAGCCCATCGCGCGCGCGACCTCCTTGATGATCCACCAGTCTGGCCTTGCCTCGCCCGCAGCCGGCAGGAATGCGCGCTGGCGACTGATCATCCGTTCGGAGTTTGTGACCGTGCCATCCTTTTCGCCCCATCCGGTGGCGGGCAGCTTCACATGCGCATAGGCACTGGTGTCGGTATTCGCGATGCAATCGGAGACGACCACGAACGGGCATGCGGCCAATGCTTCGCGCACCGTGCCTGCATCGGGGAGTGATACCGCCGGGTTGGTGGCCATGATCCAGACTGCCTTGACCCGCCCCTCACCGATCGAGCGAAACAGGTCGACCGCTTTCAAACCCGGTTTTGCCGCCATCGTTGGCGATGCCCAAAAGCGGCGGACAAGATCGCGGTTTTCAGGCGCGAAATCCATGTGCGCGGCCAGCGTCGTGGCCAGCCCGCCGACCTCGCGCCCGCCCATTGCATTGGGCTGGCCGGTGATCGAGAACGGAGCCGCTCCGGGCTTGCCGATGCGGCCTGTTGCCAGATGCAAGTTTAGGATTGCATTCACCTGATCGGTGCCGCGGATCGACTGGTTGATACCCTGGCTGAACATCGTGACGGTGCGCGGGTGCGCGGCGAACAGATCGAAGAACGCCTGGACATCGGCAGGCGGCAGGTCGCAGGCGCGGGCAACAGACCAGAGGTCGTGACCTTCCGAGAGCGAGTCCCAAAAGCCATCCGGCACATTGACGCTGCGTTCGACGTAATCGAGGTCAATGTGTCCTTCGCGCATCGCAAAGGCCAGCAGGCCGTTCATCAGCGCAACATCGCTGCCGGGGCGCAACGCAAGGTGCAGATCGGCATCGGCGCAGGTTTCGGTGCGTCGCGGATCGATCACCACCAGCTTTGTGCCGCGCGCCGCCCGCGCAGCCATCATCCGCTGATAGATCACCGGATGACACCAGGCGGTGTTCGATCCGACCAGTACGATCAGGTCCGCAGCGTCCAGATCGTCATAGCTGGCGGGCACGACATCCTCACCAAAGGCGCGCATGTGCCCGGCGACCGCGCTCGACATGCACAGCCGCGAATTGGTGTCGATATTGGCCGATCCGATAAAGCCCTTCATCAGCTTGTTGGCGACGTAATAGTCCTCGGTCAGCAGCTGGCCTGATACATAGAATGCGACGCTATCCGGGCCGTATTGCTCGATCGTGCGGCGGAACTGGCGTGCGACATGCGCAATGGCTTTTTCCCAGCTTGCGCGCTTCCCGCCGATCTCCGGGTGCAGCAGACGGCCCTCATGGCTCAGCGTCTCACCCAGATGCGTGCCCTTGGAGCACAAACGCCCGGCGTTTGCGGGATGTTCTGGATCACCCACAATCGCTGCGCTCTGGCCATCGGCAGCAGGCGTGGCGAGGACGCCGCAACCGACGCCGCAATAGGCACAGGTTGTGCGCGTTGCGTTCACGCCGCCAACCGCAGTGCAGCGGCCCGCTCGATCATGATACGCCCGCTGTGAACCTCCACCGGGATCGTTGGCGTGCAGCCTTTGTCTGTTCCCTGCGCCTCACCAGTGACCAGACTGATCACCCAGCTGTGCAGCGGACACGTCACGCTGTCGCCATGGACAATGCCTTGGCTCAGCGGGCCGTTTTTGTGCGGACAGCGGTTGATCAGCGCGTAGATCTGGCCAGAGCCGGTGCGGAAGACCGCAATTTCCTCGCCGCCCGCCACCTTGATGGCGCGCGAACCGCGCAATGGCACTTCTTCTACTGCGCCAACATCAATCCATTGCGGCATCATGGTGCAACCCCTTCCAGTTGTGTGATGGGTCGGAACTCGGCCATCGGACGGTGCAGGTTGCGGTCTTGACCGGCGGCACGCTCTGCCCAGGGGTCGTCCTGGCTGAACGATTGCGCGATCCAGAAGCGCGCGGCCAGCGCATCACGCCCTTTAACATCGTCGATCAGCAGCGCGCGTAGCCACTCCATCCCCATCCGCTCGATCCACGGTGCGGTGCGTTCCAGATAGCGGGCATGTTCGCGGTAGAGCTGGACGAAAGCGGCGGCCATGTGGATCGCCTCTTCCTCGGTCGCCACCTTGCACAGCAGGTCGGTGCCGCGCAGATGGATACCGCCATTGCCGCCGACATGCAGTTCATAGCCGCTGTCGACGCAGATCACGCCGAAGTCCTTGATCGTCGCCTCGGCGCAATTGCGCGGGCAGCCACTGACTGCCATCTTGAACTTGTGCGGCATCCAGCTGCCCCAGAACTTGCGCTCCAGCTTGACGCCCAGCCCAGTCGAGTCCTGCGTGCCGAAGCGGCACCATTCGCTGCCGACGCAGGTCTTCACCGTTCGCAGCGCTTTGCCATAGGCATGGCCGGAGACCATCCCGGCAGCATTGAGATCGGCCCAAACGGCGGGCAGATCCTCTTTCTTGATGCCGAAAATGTCGAGTCGTTGGCCGCCAGTGACCTTGACCATCGGCGCGTCGTATTTCTCGACGACATCGGCAATGGCGCGCAGCTCCTTCGGGTTGGTGAGGCCACCCCACATGCGCGGAACCACCGAATAGGTGCCGTCCTTCTGGATATTGGCGTGCATCCGCTCGTTGACGAACCGGCTTTGCTGGTCATCGACATATTCGCCGGGCCAGGCGCACAGCAGGTAATAATTGAGCGCGGGGCGGCAGGACGAACAGCCATCGGGCGTGGACCAATGCAGTTCCTGCATCACCTGCGGCATGTGGCGAAAGCCGCGCTCGACAATCAGCGCGCGCACTTCGTCATGGGTGAAGCTGGTGCATTTGCACATCGGCTTGGCGGTACGTTCGCCCGCGTATTCATCGCCCAGGCTGATCGTGAGCAGTGTCTCGACCAGACCGGTGCACGACCCGCAACTGGCCGATGCCTTGCAGGTGGCGCGCACGGCATCAAGCGTGCCTGCACCGTCTTCTATGCATGCTGCGACCTGACCCTTGCTGACGCCGTTGCAGCCGCACACTTCCGCATCATCGGCAAGCGCCGCAACGGCGGCCTTAGGGTCCGCTTGCCCCCCTCCAGAGGCAAAGGCTTGGCCAAAAATCAGCGCATCGCGGATCTCGGTCACGTCTTCGGATCGCTTGAGCAGATCGAAATACCAGTTGCCGTCGGCGGTATCGCCATAGAGCACCGCACCTACCACGCGGTCGTCTTTCACCACGACACGCTTGTAGACCCCACGTGAAGCGTCGCGCAGCACGATGTCTTCCGCGCCATCGCCGCCGACAAAATCGCCCGCCGAAAACACGTCGATGCCGGAGACTTTGAGCTTGGTCGCGGTGACCGATCCTTCGTAGCTGTTCGGCTTGCCGATCAGTCCATCGGCAAGCGCGCGGCACATCTCCCAGATCGGCGCGACCAGGCCGTAAACCTGCCCGCGATGTTCGACGCATTCGCCGACCGCCAGGATCGCAGGGTCGCTGGTCACCATCTGGTCGTCGACCAGTATCGCGCGATGGACGGCGAGCCCTGCCTCTTTTGCAAGCCTCACATTCGGACGGATACCCGCCGCCATCACCACCAGGCTGGCCGGAATGGTGCGCCCGTCGGTCAGACGTACGCCCTCGACCTTGCCCTCTCCAAAGATTTCCGCTGTGTTCGCGCCTGTCAGGATGGTCTGACCGCGACCCTCCAGCGCGGCCTTAAGCAGCCAGCCCGCCGCTTCATCAAGCTGGCGCTCCATCAGCGTATCCATCAGGTGAACAACGGTGACCTGCATACCCCGCAAGGCGAGCCCATGGGCCGCCTCCAGGCCAAGCAGGCCACCGCCGATCACCACGGCATCCCCCCCCAGGGCAGCCGTGTGAACCATCATGTCGACATCCGCCATATCGCGGAACGAGACGACGCCAGGCAGATCCTTGCCCGGCACGGGAATGATGAACGGGTCCGATCCGGTCGCGATCAATAGTCGGTCATATTGCGCGACCCGGCCCGATTGCGCGGTGACCGTCTGCGTGTCGCGGTCAATCGCGATGACGGCGTCGCTGACCACCAGATCGATGCCATGGTCGGCATACCAGCTGCGGTCGTTGATCACGATCTCGTCGAAGGTTTTCTCGCCTGCCAGCAGCGGCGAGAGCATGATGCGGTTGTAGTTCACATGCGGCTCGGCACCGAAAATGGTGATGCGGAAACGGTGCGGATCGCGCGCCAGCACCTCTTCCACCGCGCGGCAACCGGCCATGCCGTTGCCGATAACGACCAGATGTTCGCGGTCCATGCGTGTCTCTCCTGTCACAGCAGATAATCCATTTGCAGCCACAGCCTGCGGGTGTCGGTGCCAAACTGTTTGGCGCGGTAGTCGGCATATTTGACCAGCAGACCGATGTTTTTGGACAGCTTGAAGGTCGCTTGCGCATTCCATTCATCGCCATAATCCTGGCTCAGCCGGTCGCTGTCGAAACGGTGATAGATGACCGACAGGTTCACCGGTCCGCGCGATGTCGGCAGCGCATAGCCAAGCCCGGCATAGGCATCGCGCAGGCCGTTGGCGGGTGTGGTCAGGAACAGGTCGGCCCAGCCGTTGAACTTGTGCGCGGTGGCCAATGGCGTCTGGAAGCTGGTGAACGGCAGGCCCGACGATGCGCCGAGAACCTCGTACCCCCCTGTCAGCGTAAAGCCATGCGCGGCCAGTTGCGCCTCACCCAGCCAGTAATCGGCCGAATAGGAGTTGGCGTTCCCCTTGTAGTCGCTCTGCCGGGCGTAGCTGGCGATGATGCCGAGCTTCAGCTTGGGCGACAGCGCGAACGACGCGTTGGCGCGCGCGCCATAGGTCTGGCTGGAAAACTGCCGTCGTTCCGCCTGGTCCTGATCGACCAGATAGGCAAAGCCCTTGATCGCGACCGGTCCCGCCTTGCCGCCCAATTGGGCCAGCAGGTTGTCACCGCCGATGGATTGCAACGGGCTGTCGATGCCAAAGATGCTGCGCACCGACCAGCTGTAGGTGATATCGGCGGTGAGCGGGCCGAGTGCCGAACTTTCCAGCCGCACCGCATCATAGGTCTGCTCGTTCTGTCGCCACAGCACCGTTCCGACAAAGCGCTGGTCGTCGAGGTTGATGCGCTGGCGGCCCAGCGTCACCACCGTTTTGGGCAGACCGCGATACTGGACCTGCAGACGATTCAGCTCGATCGTTTCCGGATCCGCCACCACCGGAAACGCGGTGCGGCCATTGACCGTGCTGTTAAAATCGCCGTTGATCGCCAGCGTTGCCTCAGCCTCGGCGAGCACTGACCACGGCCCGCTCTTCGCCTCAATGCCGCTGCGCATCCTGAACGTCAGTGCATCGGCCTGTTCGGCCTTGCCCTGCTGATCCACACCCTCATAGCGAAGCCGGGCATCGATCAACGGCGTGAGCTTGAGCGGTTCAGCCAGCGCCGGACTGGCGGCCGAGGCGGCGACAACCGCCCCGGCGAGGATCCCAAGTAGCCGCGCGGTCATATGCGTGCGCCTTCAAGCGCGGTCGGCCAAGTGGCGCGCCAGCGGGTCTTGACGCTGACCAGGCTGGCAAAGGCAACCAGTGCAAGCCCGGCGAAGATCAGGAAGCCCCATTGCGGGCTGCCGGTCAGCTGCTTGGCCAGACCCAGCGACGAGGCGAGGTAGAAGCCGCCAACGCCCCCTGCAAAGCCGACCAATCCGGTCATCACGCCGATCTCGTCCTTGAACCGCTGCGGCACCAGCTGGAACACCGCGCCATTGCCTGCCCCCAACGCCAGCATCGCGCAGACAAACAAGGCGAGCGCCAGTTCGACCGTCGAGGGGCCGAAGCTGATCGCGATCAGCACCGCGGCAGCAATCAGATACACTGCCATCAGCGTCTTGGTCCCGCCGATCCGGTCAGCGAGCGCGCCACCCATCGGACGGACGAGCGATCCGGCAAACACGCACGCTGCCGTGCAATAGCCCGCCACCACCGGGGTCAGCGCGAACTGGTCGACGAAGTAGATCGAAAGCGACGCGGCAAGGCCCACGAAACCGCCGAAGGTGACGCCGTAGAACAGCATGAACCACCATGCATCGGCTTTCTTCAACGGCTCAAGATAGGCGAAGATCGACTTGGGCGCGGGCGGGTTTGGCGCATCCTTGGCCAGCACCATGTAGATGACGAAGGTGATCGCCAGCGGGATGCAGGCAAGGCCCAGCACCGCGTTCCAGCCGAACGCCTTGGCCAGCAGCGGCGCAAACAATGCGGCGAGCACCGTGCCGGAATTGCCCATGCCCGCAATTCCCAGCGCGGTCCCCTGATGCTCGGCAGGATACCAGCGGCTCGCCAGCGGCAACGCGACGGCAAAGCTGGCACCGGCAAAGCCCAGGATCACGCCCAATGCCACGGCACCGCCAAAGCTGTTGACTCCCAGCATCCACGCCGTCGCCAGCCCGCCGATCACGATCAACTGGCCGATCGCGCCGGTAGACTTGGGGCCGATCTTGTCGACCAGCACGCCGTTGACCAGCCGCAGCACCGCGCCCGCCAGCGTGGGTATTGCGACCATCAGGCCCTTCTGGGCGTCGTTCAATCCCAGATCGGTGGCGATCATCGGGGCGAGCGGGCCGAGCAGCACCCATACCATAAACGCCAGATCGAAATATAAGAATGCCGCAAACAGCGTCGGGCGGTGTCCCGCCGACCAGAAACCCTTGTTCATGATAAACCCCTGTGATGGTGCGGCGCGGAAGACCCGTCCGGCTGGTGGGACCGAGCGCATACGCCGGGGCTTGTTGGCCGGAGCGCAGGGGGGAGCACGCGGTGATGATGGAGAAGCAGCGAGACAATGCTCGCGAAGGCAGCGACAGGGCAGCTAACGATGGCCGCGCCCGAGAGCTGGACAATCCCGTCTGTCAATCTGGCGGAATGAACCGTCAAAGCCATGCTCCTTTCAGACACGAAAAAAGCCGCCTCGAAGCGCGGTCATCAGGACCGGTTCGGGCGGCGTCATTGCCATGCTTCGTATTAACCGAAGCGGCCAGTTCAGCCCTTCATTGGACCGACCTGGTTATGATAGACCACGCATCATTGCCTGATCTTCCTTTAAGTTGTCAGCGAATCGACTATAGCGCAAGCTAATTTTTGTGCGTTGCAGCATTTGCAATTGGCGAGGCTAGAATGCTCATATCATGGGCTTTGTGCGCTGGTGCTCCAGGTAGTCCATCGCCCGGTCAGGATCGAACTGAACGCGATCGAAGAATTGGTCTTCACCGAGAATCAGTCTGCCCGTCTGGCTGGAAGCACCACGCGGCACGCTGTTGGCACCTTCCACCTTGGCACTGGCGCCGGGCAGTATCGCATCAGTCCCAGCAAGCGCGGACCTGTAGATGTCAGGACGGAACACCTGGGCTGCTCCGGCAAAACCCACCTCGCTCGCTTCGGCATGCCCCCACCGGGCCATCTGCGAATACAGCCACATGGCCTGACTGCGCCAGGGGAAGTTGGCGGCCTCGCGATGTTGAAACATGAAGTCGGGATAATGAATGGCATCGGCCCCCTGCGTGAGCCGGATCCGGTCCGTGGTCGCCCGCAGGATCGTTTCGCGGGGTGCGTCCAGATATTCCGAGCGTGACAATATGGCCGCATTTGCCTCTGTATTGCCAGGCTCGACGAAATGCGCAGCCGCTCTGTGCAGCGCTCGCACCAGCCGCTCGGTTGCGTCGGTGTCGGCCTGCCGACCATCGAGCCGCACCGCCAGCACTTTTTCCACACCGCGCCGCCAGATCTGCGCAGTGGCCAGCATGATCCGCCCGACACCGCGATCCACCGCGATGCTGTTCCACGGTTCGCCAACGCAGATGCCGTCAACATCGCCGCAGGCCAGTGCATCGGCGGCGAAGGGCGGGCTGGTGACGGTGATCTCGACATCGACGTCAGGCTGAATCCCTACGCCAGCCAGCCAGTAGCGCAGCATATAGTTGTGGCTGGAATAGCGATGGACCACCCCGAAACGCAGCGGCTTGCCGATGGCGACCCGGCGTTCCGCCTCCAGCTTCAACCTTGCGCCGATTTCGAATGGGTCACCCAGCGTGTTGTCGAGCATCAAGGCTTCTGCCAGTGCCGTTGATACGGTGAGCGCGTTGCCATTGAGACCGAGCACGAACGGGACGGCGAGCGGCATTGCCGGCCTGTCGCACCCCAATGCGGTGGCGATCGCGAGCGGTGCGACCATGTGTGCCGCGTCCGTCTGCCCATACATCAGACGGTCGCGTACCGCCGCCCAGGTGATGTCGCGGACCAGTTGCAGGTCCAATCCTTCATCCTCGGCAAAGCCCAGCTCACGCGCCAGGATTGGCAGTGCCGCATCAACCAGCGGCAGGAAACCAATCCTCATGAGGGTATTGCTCATGGCATATCTCCCATCAGGGCTTCGCTGGTCACGATGGCCTCGGCGACCTCGGCAATGCGGCGGTTGGATCGCATCGCATGATTGCGCAGCAGGGCATAAGCAGCTGGCTCGTCCAGCCCTTTGCGCTTCATCAGGATCGCCTTGGCGCGATCGATTGCCTGTCGGTCGGCCAGCGCGGTCCGTGCTTCCGCCAACTCGGCCTGCAGCCGTGAAAATGCTTGAAAGCGGCGAATGGCGAGGTCCAGCACCGGCTTGATGCGCTGCTTAGCCAAGCCATCGACAACATAGGCCGATACGCCCGCATCCACCGCTGCACTTGTCGACTCGGCATCGCTCTGGTCCACGAACATCGCGATCGGCCGCGCAAGGGCACGCGACATTGCGAAAAAGTCCTCCAGCATATCCCGGCTTGGATTCTCAAGATTGATCAGCACAACCTCGGGTGCAGCACGTTCGATCTGCGCAGCAAGCCCTGCAGCGTGATCGATGATCACGAGGTCGGTGAGGCCAGCCTCGCGCAAGCCATCCGAGATGATCGCTGCGCGCGTGGTGCTTGTGTCGATGATCGCGATGCGCATGATAAAGGTTAGTAGCGGCCAATGTCCGATGGCAGCAAGCTTTCGCGCACCGCTGCCGGGTTTTTGGCAATATCCGCGAGGCTATAGCGATCGAGATGCCTGAAGAATGCCTCAAGCGCACCGGCCAGGGCATGACGCAGTTGGCATGCTGGCGTAATCACGCAGGTATCGGTCGAAGGGTCGAAACACTCCACAAAGCTGCCGGTTTCTTCCATCGTCCGCACGACTCTGCCGACATTGACCTGATCCGCGGCCTGCGCCAGCCGAAGGCCGCCGGTTCGACCTCGCACTGCCTCAATAAAGCCTTCTGCCACCAGGCGTTGCGCCACCTTCATCAGGTGATTCTTGGAAATGCCATAGGCACCAGCAATTTCGCCAATCGACCTGTGGCCATCATGGACCGCCAGATACATCAAGGTGCGCAGGGCATAATCGGCGTGAAGCGACAATCTCATTAAACATGCATATCAAATATTGCTATTAAGCGCCAGCCGCGTTAAACGATGCAAATGAATTACATCTTATCAGCAATGCGACCATGACGGCGACCGCCCATGCGGAGCGCATACGCGCGGCCAAGCGCGCGGAGGCCCACCAGATAGGGATCGACGATATCTCGATCAGCCTGCTGGTCGATCGCTTTTACGACCGTATCCAGACCGACGATCTGCTGGGGCCAATCTTTGCCCAGCACGTCGCCGACTGGTCACAGCATCTCCCGCGGATGAAGGGATTCTGGGCCTCGATCATGATCGAGCCGGGCCGTTTTAGAGGCAGTCCGATGCAGAAGCACATTGCGCTCGGCATCCTCACCAAGGCCCATTTCGATCGCTGGCTGGCGCTGTGGGATGAGACCGTTGCACAGAACGTTGCGAGCCCCGCAGCGGCAGAAAGATTTCACACGTCGGCGCACCGGATTGCCGACAGCCTGCTGACCGGAGTGCTGGCGCAGCGCGGCGGGCTGGCGGCTTTGCGCGCACGGTCACCAAAGCTTGCACCCCTGGAGACGAAACCATGACGCTCACCCCTTATGCATCCTCGCCAGTGTTCGACGATCAATCGCTGCCCGATAAGCTGCGCAACGACCATCGCACCAAGGACGGGACCTGGGGGCTGTTGCGGGTGCTGGAAGGCGAGGTGCGGTTGATCTTCACCGAACCGCATCGTGAGGTGTTGGTCACGCCAGACATGCCTGCACCGATTGCGCCACTGGCGACGCATTACGTGGTCCCGCTGGGCAAGATGACGATGCAAGTCGAGTTCTACCGGTCAGAGCCGGTGCTGGATGGCGACCAGATGACCGAGCCGTCCGGTGGATGACTTCACAATCGCTCGCGTCGTCCATGTCGTGGCGGTGCTGTTCTGGATCGGTGGCGTCGGCTTTGTCACCTGGGTGGTGATGCCGGCCATCCGGCATAGCGAAAGCGAAGCCGACAGGCTGGGGAAATTTCACGCGATCGAGGGGCGCTTTGCCTGGCAGGCAAAGATCTGGGTGCTGCTCGGCGGCGCCAGCGGCTTCTGGATGGTGCACCGGGCCGGGATGTGGAGCCGCTTTGCCGAGCTCCACTTCTGGTGGATGCATGCGATGGTCGCGCTCTGGGCGGTGTTCACGCTGATGCTGTTCGTGGTCGAGCCATTGTTCCTGCACCGCCGCCTTGCAACCTCGCAGACCCCGCAGGCCGATTTCCAGCGCATGGAGCGCGTACACCACATCCTGATCGTGCTGGCCTTGATCACGCTGGCGGGTGCTATCGGCGGCAGCCACGGCCTGTTTTGACACGCGGTTTCGACAACCAATATCCATAAGGAGGACATAATGAGCAGAATATTGAGCGCCGAGACCAAGGCCATCGTCAATTCGACCGCACCTGCGCTGCAACAGCATGGGGTGGCGATCACCCAGCGGATGTACGAGCGTCTGTTCGTCGATCCCGCAGTCAAGGCCATGTTCGATGAGGCCGCGCAGGAAAGCGGAGAACAGCCGCGCCGTCTTGCCGCAGCCATTCTCGCCTATGCGCAAAACATCGACAAGCTCGAAGCCTTGACCGCACCGGTGATGCGCATGGCGGCGCGGCATGTTGAAACAGGCGTCAAGCCCGAGCATTATCCGATAGTCGCTGACGCCCTGCTGCCCGCAATCCGCGACATTCTGGGCGATGCAGCCACCGACGAGGTCCTGTCGGCCTGGGGCGAGGCCTATTGGGCGCTGGCCGAAATCCTGATCGGCAAGGAAGCGGCGCTTTACACGCAAAGACCAAGCGATTGAAAAACCAGAGGCAGACTGTTGAACTAGCAAGTACTCTTTGCCTAGGAATCCCGTGAATCCTTGCTCAGACACCCTTGACGCCCATGCACCGTTGTGGGAGCAGATACGCATCGGGACTGAAGCAACCTCCCGATCAGGCTGTTCAGGCCCAAGCGTTGCCTCTGGTCTGCCTCGTGATGCGGGGCGGCAATATGGGGACCGTGTTTGGCAGCGAACGTGTCAACAGATATTCCTGATTTCCGCCAGCTCGTGCGCGTCTTCGCGCGCATCGGCTGCCTGAGCTTCGGCGGCCCCGCCGGGCAGATTGCGCTGATGCATGGCGAGATTGTCGAGAAGCACAAATGGGTCGATGAGGAGCAGTATCTCCACGCGCTCAATTTCTGCCATCTGTTGCCCGGCCCCGAGGCGCAACAGTTGGCGACGTGGATTGGTTGGCGGCTGCACGGACTGAAGGGCGGCCTTGCAGCTGGGCTTCTGTTTGTCATCCCCGGCGCGCTGATCATGCTGGCGCTCTCGTCGCTCTATGCGCTGGCGGCGAACCTCGACTGGTTTGCGGCGCTGTTCCTGGGGATCAAGGCTGCGGTGCTGGCCATTGTTGTGCAAGCGCTGATCCGCATCGGTGGCCGCGCGCTCAACACGCGGTTCAAACAGGCGCTGGCGGTTGCGGCGTTCCTGGCGCTGTTCCTGTTCAACCTGCCTTTCCCTCTCGTCCTGCTCGGCGCAGGAGCGATGGGCATGATCGTAGCGGCCTATCGTCCCGACTGGCTTGCGCTCAAATCCGGCTCAGGCACAGATGCCTCACCTCGGCCGTCGTTCGCCGTCATGTCGCGCACGGCGCTGCTATGGCTCGCGATCTGGGCGGTGCCTATGGTGCTGGTGCTGGTGATCCTGGGTCAGGATCATGTTCTGTGGGACGTCGGCGTCTTCTTTTCGCAGCTCGCCATTGTCACCTTTGGCGGCGCTTATGCCGTGCTCGCCTATATGGCGCAGGAAGCGATGCAGACTTATGGATGGTTGCATGCCGGTGAGATGGCCGATGGCCTGGGTCTTGCTGAGACGACGCCGGGTCCTCTGATCCTGGTGACACAACACGTCGGATTCCTTGCCGCGTTCCGATCGCCCGAACCGTTCTCGCCGATCGTCGCGGGCATTTTCGGCGCTGCCCTCACCACCTGGGTGACGTTCGCGCCGTGCTTCCTGTGGATATTCACCTTCGCCCCATGGATCGAACGGTTGCAGCACGCGACACGCCTCAAGGGTGGCCTTGCCGCGCTGACAGCAGCCGTGGTCGGCGTGATCGCCAACCTCTCGGTCTGGTTTGCGCTGCACGTGCTGTTCGCTCGCGTGACAATAGCGGTCGTGGGACCGATGCAGCTCAACCTGCCCGACTGGGCAACCTTCGACTGGCGTGCGGGCGTGCTATCCGTGCTGGCGGCTGTCATACTGTTTGCGCTGAAGTGGAGCATCTTTCGCATGCTCGCCGTTCTTGCCGTAGCTGGCCTGGCTCTGGGTAGTCTTTGATCAAGGGAAATGAGATATGACCGAAGTTGACCGCCGCAGCGCCATGGGGATCGTGGGTGTTGGCTTGGCTGCAGCCGCCGCAGGTGCCCCCGCATCTGCGCAAACGCCAGCCCTGTCGCCAGCCTTCGCGGGCAATCACAAGCCAGTGCCGCTGGCGTTCGATCCTGCCAAGCTCATCGGCCTGTCCGAAAAGCTCATCCGCTCACACTACGATAACAACTACATCGGGTCAGTGCGCACGCTGAACATGATCGAGGGGCGGTTGGCGGCGTCGCTGGCGGACAAGGACTTTCCCGCGATCGTTTATGGCGGGCTCAAGCGCGAGGAACTGCACCGCACCGGGTCAGTGATTCTGCATGAGCAGTATTTTGGTGCACTCGGCGGCGATGGTGTGGCGGCGGGAGAAGTGCAGAAGGCCATAGCAGCGGCCTTCGGCTCGTTCGCGGCGTGGGATACGGAGTTCAGGCGCACCGCGATGTCGCTGGCCGGCGGATCGGGCTGGTGCGTTCTGGCGTGGAATCTCCACACCGCCAGTCTGCACAATTACTGGGCTTGGGATCATATGCACCAGCCTGTCGCCAGCGTGCCGCTGATCGCGCTCGACATGTATGAGCATGCCTATCACATGGACTATGGCATGGCGGCCGCGAAATACGTCGATGCGTTCATGGCCAACCTGAATTGGGAGGAAATCGATCGCAGGTATCGCCGCGTGGCGCGGCAAGCTGAACCAGTTCTGCTCGATTGATCGCCTTTCGATATGCCGCACAGGTCATGCGAACACGGATTGTCGGCTTTTGGTAGTGCTGGTCATTCGGCATGCTGCGGAGAAACGACGGCTTAGTCCCAATTGTCGCCCTAGGGCCAGCCAAAACGCAAAGTCCGCTCCATTAGAGTTCCGCTTGTTCCCACAGCGGATCGCATCAGCGATCCAATCAGACAACGGCGCCCTTGCGCGGCGCGAAGCCGCCGGACGCCCTGCGCGCGGGCCAAGTGGGCCAGCGGGCGTCTGGCAATGAGAGAGGCAAGAGCGCCTGCGGGTCAGATCAAAGAACGCCGCGCCCTCAGGTGCAGGGCCGCAGGCCCTGCGGGAAAGAGCGCGCCCTCCAGAAACTCCCGCTCCGCTCCGAACTGCTCCCGATCGCCAGTCCAATTTGTCGCGTTACAGGACCGATACACGAGAGCAGCTAGGGTCCAGACTCGTTCAGAGCCAAAAGGCAATGGCGGCAGCAAGGGTTACGGCTGATAGGAAGTTCCGGGCAAGCTTGTCGTAGCGTGTAGCGATGCGACGGAAGTCCTTGAGGCGGCAGAACATGGCCTCGACGCGCCATCGGTCCTTGTAGCGGCGCTCATCGTATTGGATCGGGCGCTTGCGGTTGCGTCGACCTGGGATGACGGGGATCGTGCCCTGTTCGCGCAAGGCAGCCCTGATGCGGTTGGCGTCGTAGCCACGGTCGGCGATCACTCGTTTCATTCCAGTCGTTTCGCCGATCAGCAGGTCAGCCCCTTTCACGTCCGACGTGTTGCCGGGAGTCAGGACGAGGCGGAGTGGCCGTCCGAGGACATCGACAAGGGCGTGGATCTTCGTTGTCCGGCCGCCACGCGAGATGCCAATGGCATTGGCTCGCGCCCCCCTTTTGCGCCGCCGGCGGAGCGGTGGGCTTTGATGTAGCTGCTGTCGATCTGACCGGTTTCCGCGATCCAGCCTTCCTCGGTGAGCGCCGCCAGGATGCGGGTCCAGATGCCCCGGCGGCTCCACCGGTTCCAACGATTATAGACCGTCGTCGAGGGGCCGTATTCGGGCGGGCAGTCCGCCCAACGGCCACCGCACTTGAGCATGTGCACGATGCCCGAGATAACCCGCCGGTCATCCACGCGACGCGCTCCCGGCTGGTTCTTCGGCAAGTGCGGCTCGATCACAGCCCACGCTTCATCCGACAGCCAGAACAACGAACGCGACATTTCCAAAGCCTCCTGCCTCAGCGGAGACTCCCTGAATCAATGTGCGCACCAAATTTCAAGAGGCTGATTGGGTTTGGACCCTAAGTCCAAAGCCGCGCTCAACTGAGTCTGGATCGAGTGCAAGGTGCCCTGTACCGAACGTGAAGGCAAAGATCCGCCCAGGCACCCCCTTGCTTTTGGCAGTGAGGAACAAGACTGCACCGCAGCTCTTGTTTTGCAGCTCGACTTCTGCCGTCGTACCTGCCGCCTCTTTCACAAAACTCGCCCATGGGGGTGGGTTGCTCGGGCTTTGGCCGACAAACAGCCTGCCAGATGCAGAGGGCACCTCCCGAAACTTGTTCTCCAACCGCATGGCGGTATCGATTGCCTTGTCAGCGCGAATGAGCCTCACCGACACGCTGCCGACGCTCGCAGGTTTCTTGACCGTCAATCCGTTCTGTCCTTCCAGCCGCTGGAACATCACAATTTGATGACTTCAACGGCGAAGATATAATTTCCACGATCCTATTCAACATTGCAAATCATAATTGGGAGCGCGGCGATGACGGGAGAAGCGTTTCACTGTCCAAACATGTGCAAGCGATCGAGACTGCACAATCATTCGGGGAGGTAATGCTGCATCCAGTACTTTTCGTCGCTCTGCGATCATCTTCAGTGCCATAGCCAAATATCTGATGGCTGCTCAGATCTGAATGGACGGCCTCTTTTCCGAAGACTGGGGTAGATCGAATGGCTGCAAATAAGGCGCAAAACATACATGCGAAAGCCATACTTGAACATTGCTTGGCTGGTCCAATCAGCCTCCGCTACTCCCCGTTGCCAACTTTGCGATCCGTTCAGAACATATGGCATGCACCGCACGCCCTAGCCTCTCGACACAACCTGCGAGCCACAACAGTTCGTCCTCGGTGATGCGGTAGTGCTTCGAGTAGCGGGCCTTTACATAGGCCTCTTTCAGCTTCTCAAACCGCGCGCGATCAATCCGGGTGCCGCGTGGCCAGGCATCGACTAGGCGCATGTCGATGCGCTCGGCCTGGGTGCGCAAAAAGCCGAGATTATGGACGTGGGGCGTGTAGAAGGTGCAAACCAGAAGCACGCAATGGTAGAGCCGTTCGGTAGCCTGATGGGTATCAAACGCCGCGTCTTTCAGGTGCCCCTGTGACAGGTAGTATTTTGAGCCATCGAACCGTTTCATGGCAGCCGGGAACCACTCGTCAAAATACTCCCGCGCCATGGCCAGCGCCTGCTCAGGCGTTTTGGGCTTGGGCGTATGCAGCTCCCGCTCATCGGCCTCGTGCAAGGCGATGCCATCCTTCGCCACGTCCATGAAGAAATACCGCCCATGCGCCAGCCCATCGTTCACCTCCTGAAGCGTGTGGACGATGAAATTGACCGGCGTGTGCAGCGTCCGGTCGATCGCCAGCTCGCGGATCAGACGATCCTCGAGCTTCAGCCAGTAATCGACGCGCTCGGTGAGCCGCTTATCGTTGACGATGATCAGCAGATCGAAGTCGGAGCGATAGCCCTTGGCCGTGTGCGGCTCATCGACCCAGCCACCGCGCGCATAGCTGCCATAAAGGATCAGCTTTTCTATCCGACCCTTCTTCTTCCACTTGTTCGTGGCAAGCGAGAGGGCGTCCTCGAACTCCTCGAAGATGATCTGCTTCACGCGCTCAAGCTCGCGCTGCTTGTTGGCAGGAAGATGATCGAGATCGGTGCGCATGGTCGTATCCCTTGTGAAAGGCTGAAGGGGTGATGGCAAGAAAAGTCGCGCCCGGATCGGGGCCATCAGGATGGCGGCGCCACCCTGAAATCCCAGACCGGGATGTTGAAGGCGCGCGCCTTGTCGACGAGATTGTCCTGAATGCCGGTGCCGGAGAAGACGACCAGCCCGACGGGCATGGCCTCGATGATGCGATCGTTGCGCTTGAAGGGGGCTGCCTTTTTGTGGCGGTTCCAGTCGGGCCGGAAGGCCACCTGGGGAACGCTGCGGGTTTCGGCCCAGCAGGCAGCGGCGCGTTCGGCGCCGGTGGGTGTGGCGCCATGGAGCAGGACCATGTCGGGATGCCGGGCATGGATCCGATCGAGCGCGGCCCAGATGTGCCGGTGATCGTTGCACGACGGACCGCCGCTGAACGCAACCCGGGTGCCGGCAGGGAGCAGTGCGTTTGCCTTGTCGCGCAGGCGCCTGTCGAGGAAATCGCGGCTGTCGATCATCGATGCGGTGAGCGTCCGATGGTTGATGCGCGAGCCGGTACGCGGGGTCCAGGCCTTGCGCATATGGGTGCGGAACTGCCCGGCGGCGGCATCGCGGAAGAATTCCATGGTATCGCGCCGCTCGATCAGGGTGATGCCTTCGGCGATCGTGCGTTCAAGCTCGACCGAGCGGACTTCGCTTCCGTCCTGTTCGCGCTGCAGGGTGCGCTGGTCCTGTTCGTTTCGGTCGAGTTCGATCTCGACGCGTTCGGCGGCACGGTGGAAGATATTGACGAGATTCCAGAGCAGGTTTTCGAGGTCCGGCTCGATCCGCGTGTCGGCAAGGCTGGCAATGAGCCCGTCGAACATGTCGGCAACGGCACCTGTTGCCAGCCTTTCGTCGGGAAGCGGCCGCGGATCGGGTTCGTCCTCGAAGGGCCGATAGCCATAGAGCTGCATTTCCTGGAGCAGGAGCGCGCTCCGGCCCATCGCGCCGTCATCATGGCCGTTGATGTCGGTATCGTATGTCATGTGAAAATTCCTCGAATGCAGGCAGGTCCGCGCCTCTCGCGGCCTTCGCAGCGACGGCCAGCGCTGCGCGGGGCGGGGGATGCACCTCGCGCGCAGCGCGCAGGCCGGAGCGAAGCGGAGGATGGCGGGACCCGGGGCTATTTTGCCTCGCGATGCAAAGGGGCGAACGCCCCGGCGGAAAATAGCTCCGGGACCGCCATTGCCTGCCCGCACCTCGCGGCGCAGTCGCCTCCGGGCGAAGGCCAGGGGCGAAACGCCCCTGCATGCGGAATTCAGAGTCACACGATGGCGTCACGGCAAGGAAGATGACGGCCCGCCGGCAAGTGTGGCTAGCCAGCCCCCAAGAACCGCGCGGCGTCGCAAGGCCTGAGCTCAGATATTAGCCGTGCCGAAAGCGCACCGACGTCGTGCGCCACCAGGTCGCTGTTGAAATCATCGCGCTCTGCCCGCAGCGCCACCGTCTCGACGCCGTGGGCCACCGCACGCACGGAAAGCCTGACGAACGCGCCCTCGCCTGCCGGATCGTTGTCGCACGCGACATAAAGGCGCTTCAGCCCTCGCGGGAATTCGAGAGCGGCAAGATGCGCGGCCGAAAGCGCAGCGATCAGCGGCATGGCCGGCATCGCCTGATGCAGCGAGAGCAGGGTCTCGATCCCCTCGCCTGCTGCCATGACCTCGCCTGCGCTGCCGAACCTGACGCCGGATCCAAGCAGATGTCCCATCGCCCGCCTCGGGGTCTTGACGGGTGCCTTGGCCAGGCCGCCCGGATCGAGCCAGGTGCGGTGTATCCCGGTCAGCCTTCCGTGCGTATTGGTAACGGCCGCAATCAGGGCGGGCCAGGCTGTCCGGATACCCGGCCGATCGTCTGCGCCCGGCCTGTAGAAGCAGCGCGGATGAAAACGCAGCGCATTGCAACCGGCGGTGGCGGTGATTCCTCGTGCCGCAAGATAGGTTGAGCCAAGCGTCGCATCGAGTGGCCGGGATGCTGCCCAGAGCCGCTGTGCAGCCATCAACGAACTCAGGCCCCTTGTGGGTCGGACCAGCCTTTCCCGTGAAATCGCCGGTTCTGCAGGCAGGCTGAGGAACCGTCTTGCCTCGGCCAGCGTGTCGGCAAGGCACGAATGCCCGCATATCGCAGCAATGATGTCGAGCAGGTCGCCATGCTCGCCGCTCGCGGCATCGGTCCATTTTCCCGGTATCGCCCTGCCTCCGCCGCGGTCGGACAAACGCACATAGAAGCTGCGCCCCGGTTCGTTGTGCACATTGCCCACGAGCCAGTAATGGCCCTCGCGTTTGCCATTGGAGAGATAGCGGCGGCACACCGCCTCGGCATTATCAGCCAGGCGGCGCGCGATATCGGCTGGGGATTCGGTCATGCGGGGCTCCTTCAGGCGGCCTTGCGCTCGTGCAGCCGAACCACCGGAAACCGGTCGATCAGCCGTGCGAACACGTCGGCGCCAGCAGCCCCTGCCGGCACGTAGAGCTTCAGTTTCCACGAGACGATCTCCGGGATCAAGCCCATCGCCTTGAGCCGCTGGACGCCGAGATCGTTGAACCCGGAAAGTTCGATCCGCCATTCGTTCATCGAGCGCACGCGGCGCAGGCTCTGGCCTTCGGCGATCTCGAGCATGGCAACGCCTTCGCCCAGCAGGCGCCAGGCCTCATCGGTACCGATCCGGACACTGTCCTCACCGGTCACGCTCGCCGCCCAGGCAGCGGAGACCTTGCGCCCGATGATCCGTTCGCCCGTATCGGTCTGGAGCCGGTAGACCCGTGCCGATTCCTGGGGAAGGCGCTTCCAGATCGGCAGCAGCAGCCCTGCCACCATATGGAGTGTCGAGGTCTCGAACGGAGCGATGTCGCCGAGCTCCGAGCTCCAGGCCGCGCAAAAACGGGCGTCATCGATCGGCTGCCAGTGCGACTGCGCGAATTCCTCCTCGAGCATCCTGGTCTTCTCCAGCGGCCGCTGAAGCGCGACGCGCCGCTGGACGCTGCCCTGGTCATCGATCAGGCTGCGCGCACGCAGCTGGACGGCCGCCCTGCCCGAGCGCGTGTTCAGCAGAAGCTCGCCGCCGCGTCCCCGGGCCAGCTGAAGCGCATCGCCGAGCGCCAGCGGCACGATCCGGTCCTTGCGCTCGATGGTGAGCAGCCGGGTCTCCGCGCCGGTGCCGGGATGCGTGTAGATCGTGCGGCGGCTACTAACGACGAAGCTTTCGGCGCGCAGGGTCTCAAGGCCGGTCTCGAACGTCCCCGATGCGATGGCCCCTTCGATCCGCGCTGCGAGCAGGCCTTCGAAGCTTTCGAACAGGATGTCCTGAAGATCGATCGTAAGGGCGAGCATGCGGTTGAGAAATGTCGTGATCGGCGGCAGTTCTTCCTTGAGTCCGGTATCGTCGGTCAGCGCCAGCCCGGTTGCGGCCTCGAACGCCCGGAGCGAACAGCCATCGATCCTGCCCTCGGCGATCAGCCGGTAGAGCTGACGAAGTGCGTCGCGCGCATGGAAGGATTCGAGATTGTCCTCGGGCCGGAACATGTTCTGGCCGCCGGTCTGGCGCTGGCCGCGCGTGATAGCACCCAGCGTGTCGAGCCTGCGTGCAATGGTCGAGATGAAGCGCTTCTGCGCCTTCACGTCTGTCGATACCGGGCGGAACAGCGGCGGCTGCTTCTGGTTCGTGCGGTTGGTGCGGCCGAAGCCCTGGATGGCGCTGTCGGCCTTCCAGCCCGGCTCGAGCAGATAATGGATGCGGCGACGCTGGTTCCTGGCTCCGAGATCCGCATGATAGGACCTGCCCGTCCCGCCCGCTTCGGAAAAGACGAGGATGCGCTTGTCATCGTCCATGAAGGCGCGCGTTTCGGCAAGGCTGGCGCTGGCGGGCCGGTTCTGGACCGCAAAGCGCAGCGCTGCCCCTTCCTGCCTGACCGGCACGATGCGCCGCGAGCGCCCCGTCACCTCGGCGACAGCATCTGCCCCGAAATGCTGGACGATCTGGTCGAGTGCGCCCGGCAGGGGCGGCAGCGCGGCGAGCTTCTCGATCATCGCATCGCGGCGGCGGCAGGCCTCGCGATTGAGCACAGGGTTGCCATCGGCGTCGAAAACAGGACGCGATGCCAGATGGCCCTCGCTGTCGGTAAAGGGCTCGTGGAGCTGCACCGGGAAGCTGTGCGCGAGATAGTCGAGAACATATTCGCGCGGGGTGATGTCGACCGAGACATCGTCCCAGTCCTGTGCCGGGATTTCGGCAAGCCGCCGCTCCTGCAGCGCCTCGCCGGTCGAGACGATCTGCACCACGGCAGCATGGCCTGCCTCCAGGTCGCGCTCGATCGAGGCAATGGCCGCAGGCGTCTGCATGGCGGTGATGAGATGGTTGAAGAAGCGCTGCTTGGTGCTTTCGAAGGCTGAGCGCGCCGCCGATCGGGTCTGGGGATTGAGCGTGCCATGGCCCTGGCTGGTGACGCCGGCGGCCTCGAGCGCGGCTGCCAGATTGTTGTGAATGACCTGGAAGGCAGAAGCATAGCTGTCATAGATGCGGCGCTGCTCGCCGGTCAGCCTGTGTTCGAGCAGTTCGTACTCGACGCCATCGAACGAGAGGGAGCGCGCGGAATACAGACCGAGCGCCTTGAGATCGCGGGCGAGCACCTCCATCGCCGCCACACCGCCCTCCTCGATCGCAGCCACGAACTCGCTGCGCGAGGCAAAGGGAAAATCGCTTCCGCCCCACAGGCCCAGCCGCTGGGCATAGGCAAGGTTGCGGACGGTGGTCGCGCCGGTGGCCGAGACATAGACGATGCGCGCATCGGGAAGCGCGTGCTGAAGCCTCAGGCCTGCCCTGCCCTGCTGCGATGGCTTTTGCTCGCCGCGAGCGCCCTTGTCGCCTGCTGCATTGGCCATGGCATGCGCCTCGTCGAAGACGATGACGCCATCGAAATCGGCGCCCAGCCATTCGATGATCTGTTCCAGCCGGCTCGGCTTGCCAGCGCGCGCCTGGCTGCGCAGCGTGGCATAGGTCGTGAACAGGATGCCCTGGTCGAGCCGGATGGGACTGCCCTGGCGAAAGCGCGACAGCGGCGTGACGGCCAGCCGTTCCTGGCCGAGCGCTGCCCAGTCGCGCTGGGCATCCTCGAGCAGCCGGTCGGACACCGACAGCCACACCGCACGGCGGCGCCCCTTGAGCCAGTTGTCGAGAATTATCCCGGCCACCTGCCGGCCTTTGCCGGCTCCGGTGCCGTCGCCAAGGAACCAGCCGCGCCGGAACCTCACCGCGCCTTCGGCATCCTCGCTCGCCGCCGCCAATGTGTCCCAGGTCGCATCCGTCGTCCAGGCACCTGCGAGATGCCCTGAATGGGCTTCGCCGGCATAAACGATCGATTCAAGCTGCGCGTCCGATAGCAGGCCGTCCGTCACCAGCCGTGCGGGAAGATGCGGGCGATAGGAGGGCTTCGGCGGTGCGACCGAGGCCATGGCGGCGGACTGGACCAAGGGGGTCGGGTGCGGATGTGCGCCCTCGATCGACAGCGACTGCAGCGCATAGGGCTCGTAGATCGCATCCGAGAGCCTGCCGCAGGGCGCCTGCCATTCATGCACCGCATAGCCGAGTTCTTGGCTGTCCTCGGCCAGCGCAGGAATTCGGGGAGGCTGCAAGTCCTGCGTCCTTGCGATCTTGCGCGATGCACCAGCCGCGATGACAGGAGCCTGCAAGACCGCCGGCTCGGCGGCCTGCAAGCCATATTGCGGTCGTGCAGGCAGGTCGGCCTCGATCCAGGCGAGCAGCGTCGCCAGATCGGGAGCCTCGCCGCGCTCCGGCGTCCGGATGGAAGAGGCTGCGGCAGGGGGCTTGTCGAACACGAGCAGCCGGGTGCGCGTCGTAGTGCCGTGCCGCGCATAGACCTGGCCCGCAATGGCTTCAGAAAAGCGCAGCGTTGCCTGTTCCCGCAGAGCCTCGAAAGCCGGTCGCCAGCCAGGCGCTTGGGGCGCACAACCTGCGCCGACAATGGCGACCAGCCTGCCTCCGTCAACCAGCCGGGCAAGCGCAGATGCAATGTGCCGCAAAGCTGCGCCACGCATCCTGCCATCGACATGTGCGGCAACGGAAAAAGGGGGGTTCATCAGCACGATATCGGGCCGCACACCGGCGTCGAGCCGGTCATCGATCGCGGCGGCATCATGGCGCGTCACAGGCACGCCGCCGAACAGCTCTGCCAGAAATGCGGCCCGGGCAGGATCGAACTCGTTGAGCGCAAGCCTGGCACCTGCAAGCTCTGCATGGATCGCAAGCATGCCGGTTCCCGCGGAGGGCTCGAGAACGAGATCGCCTTCGCGGATGGCAGCGGCGCGTGCGGCTGCATAGCCGAGCGGCAGCGGCGTCGAGAATTGCTGAAGCGCCTGACTGGTCAGCGAGCGCCGCGTATGCGTGGGGATTTGCCGAGCGATCCTGTCCCAGAGCGCCAGGCATTGCGGCGGAGACCCTGCCCGCGCCATAAGCGCGCGGCCATAGGCGCGCAAAAGCAGGACCTGCGCGCCTTCGCAGGCATCATAGGCCGCCTTCCAGTCCCATGCCCCCGCAGCGTCGTCCGCGCCGAAGGCCGGGATCATCGCTGCGCGCAATCTTGCAGTGTCGAACGGCTCGCCTGCGGCGAGCAGCGCCGCGATGGCCTGCGCGGCGCGATGCAGCGGTGATGCAGCAGCGGTTTGGCAGGACGCGGCACCTGGTGAGGAGGATCTGGAAGCAAAAGCCATGGCGAATTCCCTTGAACGAGAGCAGGACAGGTTCAAAAGCGAGCCGCGGCGCGGCGCTCTCTCTCCCAGCCCCGCGGCCTGCCCGGCTGCAGACCTGCTCTTCCTCCCGGCCCGTTGGCCATGACTGGTCAGGGCTGGGCAGCCCGCCATGGATTCCCGGGCGCTGGGAAGCTGCGACCGGGCCGGCAAACCAGCCCCGCCGGTTATGGTGGCAAGGCTGGTCCCGAGGAGCGGAAGGGCGACGGCAGGCCAGGAGCTGCGCCCGAAAGGCCCCGCTCCCGTGCAGCCTAGACCTTGCAGAGTTCAGCCGACCGGCTGTTCGGGGCCAGGCGGACTGCCATGGAACGCCGCCCAGGCACCCGGCCTCCACCGGGCAGGCTGCGCTCGGCCATGCGCCGTTCCTGGTCGGTGAAGAGCTGAGGATAGCCTGTGGCAACCAGGGCCCAGTCGGCATCCTCCTCGTACCAGCCATTCGGCAACCGGAGCGCATCGGGCATGGCAGCGTTGCGTTCCGGGTCCAGATGGAAACCGCCATGGCTGGCTGTGCTGTAGAAGATGATACCCTCGGCATAGCGCGTCGCGCGCTGCGAAGAGCCCCAGGGCGTGGTCGCGCAGAGCAAAACCTCCACGCGAGCAAGCGCTTGGCACTGTCGCAGATGCTCAAGACAGGCATCGACATGCGCTCTAAAGCCATCCGCATCGGCAATCCTCTCGCCAAAGCCGAAGCCATCGGCCCGGCACCACTGGCCGATCGGCTTACTCCCGGGGGCAGCCGTCACGATCCACAAGCCCTGCCCATCGCTGCACGGAACGGCGATCAGCGCAAGCTGGCCAGCCCGTGCGGCCATCAGCCCATCTGCGGTCGTGCCATATTCGGCGGACAAGCTGTTCATGCTGCCCTCCTGCGAACAAGCGGGCGCGGCACGATGGCGGTATCGCTCACAATGGCGATCGTCGCATCCCGATAACCGCTCCGGGCGAGCCAGGCGCTGGCTTCGCCTGTATCCGCGCCAGCATGCAGCAGTTCTTCGCCCTCGCCGGATCGTGACAGGACCAGCGCACTGCCAAGTGCCGGACGGCCCAGAATCTCGAAATCGAGACGGCTCGCGATGGAGTAGATCCGCCGGACGACGAGAACGGGCCTGCCGCAGCTCGCATAGGTCGCGATGTGCAGGCCGAACGTCGCAGGAAGCGGTGAGAGCCCGCCGTCGCGCCCGGTTCGCCACTCGACCAGCGTCCCGCTACCATTTTCCTCTTCCCAGGCGCGCAGTTTGCGCCTGAAGCGATCGGGCGGCTGCGGCGCGCCGTTGCTGAAGCGGATCGTCGCGTCCAGCGGCGCGAGACGAAAGATGTCGGATGCGAGCATGGATATTCTCCTTCAAAAAAGCCGAAAGCCCGGCGCAGTGGCCGGGCCTTCGGTGGGATCGGGGGGTAGCTATGCCGCGCCGCGTCTATTCGGCGGCGATGGCACAGGCGCCGTCCTGGGCATCGCCATCGACCAGAGCGGCCAGGCCCTGCGGAAGATCGGCAGCGCGATCGGGGCGGACCGGCTCGCCCTTCACCGTCTCATCGCCGCCCGGAGTGCGCAGGGGCTCGGGCAGCCAGCCGGTTTCCTCGAGCAGCCGCTCGGCCTCGCGCGCCATGTCGGCCTTTTTGAGATGGCCGATCATCTGCGCAAACTGCTCGCCCCGGGCTTCGGTGACATCGGCGAGGATGCGCGGCTTGGGAACGCAGCGCAAATATCCCTCTGCGGTCGCGCGCCATCCGGCGGCGGTGATGTCGAGACCGACAGCGCGTGCGATGACATGCGAATGCGCCAGCCTGCGCTCGATGGCGTGCCTAGAGATCCGGCCATTGTCATAGCGGGGCACGATCTCGGCCTGGGCATTGAGGCCAAGGGCGGCACAATGCGCGAACAGCTCCGACCGGTCGGCGGTCCCGAGCGCCAGCAAGGCGGCCCACAGGTCCCGGTCCGAAGACGGCAGGCGTGATTTCCAGTCGGCATGGCGTTCGGCGATCGCCCGTGCAGGCGCGCTGTCGCCAAGGCCTTCCGGCGGATGGCTGAACTGGACCGGATGAAGGGCGATCTGCAGGCAGCTTTCCCGGCTGAAGCCGTAAAAGGCCGCCAGCACCATGACGTGCAGTACCGCCACAAAGGCTGTGGCGGGATCCGTCGCAAACGCATCCTGAAGCGCGAGCGTCCGCCAGGCGGTGAGATCGGAGACCAGCCGGTCGGACAGCGGCCTCAGCATGCTTTCTTCCTCGCCGCACTCTTGATCAACCTGTCCGACAGCGGATGGTTGCCAGGCGGCTGCGCCTTCGCCCCGTGGCAGTTCAGGATCGCCTTTCCGATCCGCGCCCGGACTGCCGGTTCCTTCCGAAACCTCGGGCGTCTCGTCCTCTGCGCGAACAAAGCCTCGTTCGACCTGCACCGCTCCGTTCCGATCGATCGTGACAAAGGCACCGGCGCGGGCCATGTCCTCGGGATCGTAGTTCAGGGGCCGATCGACCAGCGCGGCGACTTCTGTCTCGATCGCCTCGATGCGCGCTTCCACATCTTGCGGAATCTCGTCTGAATCCGACCATGATGCGGTCAGCTCCTCGGCCTGCGCCTCGAGTTCGGCCAGCCGCTGCGTCTGCTCGGGCGACAGCAATGTCTCGCTGCCGGAAATCCTGCGCATCGCCTGGGTCATGTTCCACGGCATATCGATGGCGCTCGTCACCCATCTCCAGCCTTCAGCCGCGATGCGGTCGGCATCGTGCCCGAGCTTTTCCTCGACCAGCCGGTCGAGCAGGGCCGCGTCGGTCAGCCAGCCGCCATCATCGGGTTCGAACAGGTCGCGCGCAATGCTGCCCCCTGCGGCAAGATAGGCGGCCTGTGTCACATAGAGCACGCGCTTGTCGGCGGCGCGCACCGTGCTTTCCGTCAGCCTGTGGCGGATATAGGGGGCGGACCGGTTGAAACCCTGGCTCAGCATGTCCCAGACCTGTTCCTGGCGCTGGTGATCGTCGCTCACCGTGAACGCCATCAGCTGATCGAGGGTCATGCCATCCTCGGCATAAATTTCGAGAAGCCTGGGCGAGACGGACGCGAGCTTCAGCCGCTGACGCACGACGGCGGGCGTCGTCATGAAATGCGCAGCGATCGCCTCGACCTGCTGCCCCCTGTCGACCAGCGCCTGCATCGCGCGAAACTGGTCGAGGGGATGAAGCGGTTCCCGCGCCGCATTCTCGGCAAGGCTGTCTTCTTCCGCCAGGATATCGCCGGCGGCCTGCTGGATGATGCAGGGCACAGGTGCGTTGCGCGCCAGCCGCTTCTGTTTCACGAGCAGTTCGAGCGCGCGGTAGCGACGGCCGCCTGCGGGGATCTCGAACATGCCGGTCTCGCCGCCGGTTTCGTCGAGCACCGGGCGGACGTTGAGGCTCTGCAGCAGGCTGCGCCGCGCGATGTCCTCGGCTAGCTCTGCTATCGACAGGCCGCATTTGGTCTGCCGAACATTGGACTGCGACAGCACGAGCCGGTCGAAAGGAATGTCGCGCGAGGGGCTCAAGGTGATGCTGGTTAGTCTTGGTCTGGCCATGGTCATTCTCCATGACGGGCCGCCGGAAGGACTTTCTCCCGGCTCCTGGACCCGTCACAAGGGCCCTGCCCTCCTCTTCCTCTCATGCTTTTGGCCGCGAGACCGGTCGCCGGATAGCTCTGCCGGAAGCCCTGGCGAAGCCACCCGTCCCATCCGATTTCAGGTGCGCCGGACATCGGAAAACGCCCGATCTGCGCCCTGGGTTGGGGTCGGCGCGCGAAAGCTTCACTTTGGTTGCAGTGCTGTTTGACAGGGCCGCGCGCGAAGCGCAGGCTATGACTTGCGGTTTGTTGCCAGCAGGGGAAATATCGATGAAATTCAACAGTCTTACGCTGGCGCTCGTGATGGGTTTCGGCCTCGTTTCGGGTGCGGCTCTCGCACAGGATGCATCGGCACCGCCTGTATCGGTGCCCTCTGCAACGCCTGCCGCCAGCCCTGCTCAGTCGGCTGCGCGGGTCGTTCCGCCGAGCACCGTGCTCACCGTCACGCCGCTGGCCGAAATCACGTCGAAGCGGATCGAGGAAGGTGACAAGTTCCAGTTCAGCGTGGTCGCCGATGTCGTCGAAGGCGGCGTCATCGCCATTCCGCGGGGCAGCATCGTGCAGGGCACAATCACCTGGAAAACCGGTCGCGCCATCGGCGGCAAGTCGGGCAAGTTCGAGGTCACGTTCGATCACGTGACCGTCAATGGCCGCAACTACAAGCTGACCGGACTCCACCGGCAGGAAGGCCGGGGCAACAGCGTCGGGGCGCTGCTGGGCTCGATGATCGTTTCGGGGCGTTCTGCCGTGATGCTACCGGGCCAGATGGCAAATGCCATCACCGCCGAACCCATTCCGTTCTGACAGATGCGCTGAGCGGCCTGCCTTGCCCTTCCCGGCCTGAGCGCTGAAGGGGCAAGGCTGGCTATGGGTATTGGGCCGATGCCGACAGGTGCGCCGCGTCTGCGAGCGCAAGCAGATAGTCGGATGCCCTGGAGGCGGCACTGGCCGCACGAAGAATGGCGCGGTGATCCTCCTTCAGGATGGCGAGCCAGGAACCGATATAATCGGCATGCCGCACCGTTGGCCGGATACCCAGTGCTGCGCACACAAATGCCCCGGCCATTTCGGCGACAAGCTCTTCCTTGCCATAGGGTACCGAACCGAAGGTTCCGCTCTGGTCACGGTTCAGCCGGGAGCGATGGCCGGTCCAGTGCGCGAGCTCATGAAAGGCGGTGCGGTGCCAGTTGATCGGCTCGCGAAAGGCATCGGGCGGCGGCACCGCCACGAAGTCCCGGACCGGATCGTAAAAGGCATTCGGCCCGCCGATTCTGAAGTCGGCGCCGGTTGCAGCGATGAGCGCAATTGCTCCGGGCAGGATAGCATCGCTGGTCGCAGCCTCTGGTGTGATCGTGATCTGCTCGGGCAGGCCGTCGCATTGATCGGTCGAGAAAACCGTGAACGTCCTGAGGATCGAAAAGCTCTTTGCAGCTTCTCCTTCCGCCTCTGCTGTCCGGCTCCCCCTGTCAGTACTGGGAAACTGGCGTGCGTAGACTATCGCGGTATCGCGCTCGCCGCGCCGCACCGTACCGCCGAGTTCAGCTGCCTGGCGAAAGGTCAGAAACCCCTGCCCTGAAAAGCCGCGACTGGCTGCGGCGTTCCACAGGGTCAGAATGTTGATGCCGCTATAGCGTCGCCGGCTCGCCGCATTGTAAGGCAGACCGATAGCTGCATGCCTGCAATCCCAGGGCTGGACCCAGGGCACGCATCCCTTTTCAAGCTGCGCGATGATCTCATCGGTCACCGTGCGACAGATATCCGGGCGACGCGAAGTGCCGGCTGCAGATCGGTAGTTTCGGGGCATGGAAGGTCTCCGCGACGGCCGGCGGGCGAACCTCTCGCCGCGCTTAATGCCGTCACCCCGCCCCTTCCCCCTCTCGCTCCGGTCCTTGCGCCGCAGTCTGCCGGTTGCTCGCCGACCATTGCGATCGCCTGGTGGCGCCGCAGGCTGGGGCCCTTTGGGTGAGGCAAGAGGATGAGACCAGACCGTCTGTCCGCGCGCTTGCGCGGAAATAGAACCGGAAGCGGTTGCAATTGGGGAGATGCGAGTCTTTCGCAACTGGGCAGACGATGCTATGGTCCCGCCCGGACGCTACCGGGAAGAACCAGGCCAGAAGAGCTGCCGGCATCCCGATGGCAAGCGCGCAATCGCGAGCATTTCAGCCGTTCGGCGATCCCGGACAGGAACCGGACATCGTCGTTTCAAAGGGGTGGCATGCAGGGTCGACGGGTCGGAAACGCGCCTGCTGCCGATGTTTGTACGTGAACCAATGGAATGTGACACAGGATCTGTCGCAGGAGATCTCCTGCGCGAACGATGAAGCCGCGCTCTTTGCCGCTCTCGCCAAGGCCACCGCGACGATGCGCTTCGATCATTTTGCACTCGCTTATGATCGAAGGGGGCTCACCGATCCGGGCAGCCTCCTCGTCCACAATTATCCCGAAGGCTGGGCCACGGTCTATAACGGGTTCGATCTGGGCAAGGCAGACCCCGTGCGCCGGGCAGGCGAGCGCGCACTGACAGGATTCAGCTGGCACGAGCTCGAACATTATATTCCGCTCACAAAGGGCGACAGGCAGATGCTGGCCGTAGGCCGCGAGAACGGTCTGGTCGATGGCTATACGGTCCCGAGGCATCTGGTCGGCGAGGCCAGCGGCACCTGCACCTTCGTCATCCGGCATGAGCGTGACTTGCCGCCCGATATGCGTCACTGCGCCGAGATCGTCGGCGCAACAGCGCTGGCAGCTGCCCGCCGGATCAGCGGAGCAAGGCCGGTCGATCCAAGGCCGGTATTGAGCGAACGCCAGCGCGAATGCGTGCTCTGGTCGGCGCGGGGCAAGACGGCCGGCGAAATAGCCGCAATCCTCGGTATCAGCGAGGAAACGGTCACGCAGCATCTCAAGAATGCCCGCGAGCGCTACGATGTCCATGGCCGCCAGATGCTGGTCCTGTGCGCGATGTTCGATGGCGTGATCGGCTTCTCGGATGTCTTCGACTGGTGGAAGCCGGGCTGAGCATAGGAGCCATCGCCGAGCGCTTCCGTCCGTACAAGGCGCGGCGCGGCTGCCCCCTCCCCTGAACTGGGTATACCGAAAGCAGCAGCGCAATGGTCTTTTCCAGAGGCACAAGCCCTTGAAGGAACGACCATGATTCCAGCACCGATCAGCGTGAAACCCCGCATCCAGGAAGAGGCGATGCGCGCCATGTTCGCCGCGCGAAAGCAGGTGTTCGTCGACCTGCTCGGCTGGGACCTGCCCGTTCTGGAAGATCGGTTCGAGATCGACCAGTTCGATACGGCCGCGGCGCGCTACCTGATCCTGCTGGGACCCGAAGGCGAGCACCGGGCTTCGGCCAGGCTTCTGCCGACGACAGCACCCCATGTTCTGGGCACGCTCTATCCGCATCTGTGCGATGGGAAGGTCCCGCGAGATTCATCCATTATGGAGATATCGCGCTTCTGTCTCGACAGGAACCAGGATGCCGCATCGCGCCTGTCATCGCGCAACCAGCTGGTGACCGCGCTGGTGGATCACGCGCTGCGCGAGGGCATCGGCCTCTATACCGGCGTGGCCGAGCTCGGCTGGCTGGCGCAAATTCTTCGCTTCGGCTGGGATTGCCAGCCGCTGGGAGAGCCCGCAGGCGACAGGGGCTCGAAGATCGGTGCCCTCGCCATCACGATCGATGCCAGCACGCGGCCGAGCCTTGAGGTCACTGGAATCTACACGCCGCTTGCGCTCCAGCTGATCGAAGGCCGGGAGCAGGTCGCATGAGCGCGATATCCTCAGCTGAGCTGGCCGCAGCCCTTCTGGAGAGTGGCTATTGCATCGTGCCCGACCTGGTCGAGCGCGCCTCGATAGAGGCGCTGGACCAGGACCTCGATCCGGTCTTTGCCGCGACGCCTTTTGGCCAGGGAGATTTCTATGGCTACCGGACCAGGCGCTTTGGTGCCCTGCTGAAGCGCTCAGTCCAGGCCCAAAGGCTGGCGCTCGAGAAGACCATCCTGGGAGCCGTGAAAGCGATCCTGGACGATGCATGCGACACGATCCAGATCAATGTCGCCCAGGCCATCGAGATCCATCCGGGCGAAGTGCGCCAGTTCCCCCATCGCGATCACGACATGTGGAACGGCGCCAAGGGCGCGCACGAATATCTGGTCAATGTGATCTGGCCGTTGACGCCGTTTCGCGCCGAGAATGGTGCGACGCAAATCTATCCCCACAGCCATGGTGCCGAGGGCATGGCGAGGCAGGATCCGGGCAAGCCGGTGATCGCGGAGTGCGATCCGGGATCGGCGATATGCTTCCTCGGCTCCACCGCCCATGGCGCGGGCGCCAACCTCACAGCCAGTGTCAGGCGCGCAGTGGTGATCGGCTACAGCCTCGGCTGGCTCAAACCCTATGAAAACCTCTGGCTGGCTTATCCTCCGGCGATTGCCCGAACGTTCCCGCCCGAGCTTGCAGCGCTGGTGGGATATGTCCAGCACCGCCCCAATCTCGGGAATTTCGAGGGCCAGTGCCCGTCGGTCTTTCTTCGGGATGATATTGACGAGCATCTTGCAGCCATGGATGCGCTGCGGCCCGACCAGGCCGCGATGGTCGCAGAGTTTGCAGTGCGCGAGCGCCTCGCACGGTGAGCCCGGCCCATGTGATCGAGCCGACCTATGAAGCGATACGGCGGCGTCTGATGCACGGACACTGGCCGCCTGGCACCCGGCTCGAGGCGGCCCGTATCGCCGATCAGCTGCATGTCAGCGTCACCCCGGTGCGCGACAGCCTGTACCGGCTGACGGGGGAGCGTATGGTCGATTTCGAGCATGGCGAGGGCTTTCACGTCCCCAGGATCACCGAGAGCCGCCTCCGGGCTATGCTGGAGCTGCATCTGGTGCTGGTTCTGACGGGCCTTGCAACGCGCACCAGGGCCCCGGCGGACCCGCTGGCTGGCGATGCGGACGGATCGGACAGGTTCGCCAGCCTGTTCCGGCACATTGCGTCGCGTTCGGGAAATGCGGAGCTTGCCGCTGCCATTCCTGGGCTCGGTGACAGGCTTCATCCGTTCAGGGCATTCGACGCTTCCATATTCGATGACATCGACGAAGAATTCGAAAAGCTCGAAGCAGCTCTAGCGAAAGACGCTCCGCGCGAAGACATCACGCCATTGTTGTTGCATTACCATCATCGCCGCGTGATGGAGGCCGATGCCTATGTGCGTCTCAGGTCGGCCTGAGAAACGCGCCAGCAGATATTGCCCGCACGCCTGTGGTTCCCGAGAAGTTTTCTTGTCATGGCAAGCCGTTCCTGACACTATTGTCCGGCACCCCGCAGATATGGCAGCGCGGTGCGGGATTTCCCGCCAGGCATTATGAACGCCTGTCCGGCAGCGGACAGGCGGCCGCAACGGATGACGCGCCCGAGATGTCACCCCATGTCGGCACAGCACTGGAGAACGGACGCACCGGCACTGCCGGCGTGTCTGCTCGTGCCTTTGCGGATGCTGCTGCGTGTCTTCGCCGAAATGGAAAAGCGCTTCTTCCGGTCGTCACCCGTTTTCGGTGTCATCGGCCTGCCATGTCCATCCTGACGACCGGCCGCGTGCGGCCGAGCCTGCTGCGCGTGATGATTCCGACCTTGATACGGCCTTTCGCGAGCATGGCAGGGCGCTGCTTCAGTTCCTGCGCCGCAAGGCTGGTGCTGACGAAGCACCCGATCTGGTGCAGGAAGTTTTCGTGCGGGCAGCTGGCAGTGCGCAGCGCGACAGCCTGGCCAATCCAGGCGGATTTCTCCGGCGTATCGCAAGCAACCTCCTCATCGACAGGTCGCGCAAGGAAGAACGCAGGGGTGCAGGCGATCTCCCGTTCTGCGAGGAGCGCGATTGTGCCAGCCCTGCCCAGCAGACATGGGATATCGAGGCGGCCGATCTGATGGAGCTTTACGAGGCTGCGCTGGGCACCATGTCACCCAGGTCCAGGGAAGTGTTCCTGATGCACCGGGTAGACGAGCTCAGCTATCGCGAGATACACGAGAGGCTGGGGATCAGCGTTGCAACGGTGGAATATCACATGATGAAGGCGCTCTCGCACATCGCCCGGGAAGTGGGTTACGAGCGATGATATCCGGCGATAGCGACGGTGTGGCAGACGAAGCTGCCATGGGCTGGCTGGTCAGAATGCGGGGCGAGGATCGGGACCAGCTTCGCGGCGACTTCGAGGCCTGGCTCGAAGCATCGCCTCGCAATCGCGCAGCCTATGAGCGGGCAGAGCGACTGCTGGGACAGTCGGCGATACTGAAGGGCTCAGCGCGTTACGGCGAAAATCGTGCGCGAGCGCCTCTGCGCCTTGCGGCAGATGCCAGCCGCTCTCCAGGGGCGCGGCGATGGCTGGTGGCCGGAGCGATGGCGGCCGCTGCTGCGATGCTGTTTGTAGCCTTCAACGCTGGCGGCGCGACGCTGTCGGGTCCCCATGGCAACAATCCGATGGCAGCCTGGGCCGCCGAGCCCCTTGTCACCCGGCATGGCGAGATCCGGCGCTTTCATCTGGATGACGGATCGGTGGCCACGCTGGATACCGATACCCGGCTTGAAGTGGCCATGACGTCCGAGGCGAGACTGGTCCGCCTGGTGAGAGGCAGGGCCCGGCTGCAGATTGCCGGGGATGCAAGACCTTTCAGAATCGAGGCGGGCAAAGGTGTCGTGACAGCAAGCGAGGCAATGCTGGATATCGAGAGGGCTTCGGACGGCACGGTCGCAGTGACGCTCGCAAGCGGTGCTGCCGGCATTGAACCCGCCGCCGGGCGCTGGAATGCCGCAGGTCCCCTGCAGCTCGTTGCCAGCCAATCCATCGCGTACCGCGCGGATGATCAGGCCCTGGCCATCGAACGGCAGGCGGCATCAAGCGCGATGACCGACTGGCCGTCCGGCTGGGCAGAATATCGTGTCGTCCGGGTCGATCAGCTGGTCGCACAGGCAAATCGCTATGCCGCCGTCCCGATCGTCATCGCCGACCCCCGCATTGCCGGGCTCGAGGTCTCGGGCCGGTTCAGGATCAGCGAGACCGAGAGCTTCGTCGACAGGCTTTCGCGATTGCTCGGTCTTCAGGCCGAGCGCAGGCCGGACAGCATCCGATTGCGCTCCCGATAAATTTTTGAGTGCCTGACTAAGGTCGGACCATCGCCAGCGTCATTCCCCCTCCAGAGGCCGCATGTCTTCCCGACAAGCTGCCCGAAACCCGTGGGGAGATGAATGATGTCAGGGAAATACCGGTTCGTGATGGCACTGATGGCGGGCGCCGCTTTGGGATGTCTGCCGGCCGCAGCTTATGCCCAGCAGCAGGAGAAGATCGCCTTCGATCTTCCGGCCCAGGATCTGGGCGATGCGCTCCGCAGCGTTGCTGCACGCGGCGCGATCGAGCTCTATGCCTCGGCAGACGATCTCGAGGGGCTGAAGGCCCCCCGTCTCGAAGGCAGCCTGACGACGCGCGAGGCCATCGAGGCGTTGCTGCGCGGAACCGGGCTCGTGGCGCGGTTCGAACCGGGAGCCGTGACGATACGCCGCGCCGATGGCAGGCGCGCCAGCGAAAGCGATGCGCAGTCCGATCTGATCGTCGTTACCGGCTCGCGCATCCGGGGAGCACCGTCGGCGGTTCCGCTGACGACCGTAACGAGCGAGGACATCCGCAACGGTGGCCTGAACGATCTCGGCGAGGTCGCGCGGAGCCTCCCGCAGAATTTCGGCGGCGGCCAGAACCCTGGGATCGGCAACACGCAGGGTGCCGCCAACGAGAACGTCAATGTCAACGGGGCATCGACATTCAACCTTCGCGGTATCGGCCCCAATGCCACGCTGACGCTGATCAACGGCAACCGCTTTGCGTTCAGCGGGGTCAATTCGGTGATCGACGTGAGCGCCATTCCCGTGGCTGCGGTCGACCGGGTCGAGGTGATCGCCGACGGGGCATCGGCGATCTATGGTGCGGATGCGGTGGCCGGCGTGGTCAACATCATCCTCAAGCGGACTTACGAGGGCGTCTCGACAACGGCACGCGTCGGCGGATCGACGGAAGGCGGCAATTTCCAGCAGCAGTTCAGCGCCCTTGCCGGAACCAGCTGGTCAACGGGCGGGATTCTGGCCGCTTATGATGTGAGCACCAATACGTCGATCCAGGCCAATGCTCGCAGCTATACCGCCTCGACAAATCCTGCCTCCACGATCCTGCCGGATCAGCGTCGCCACGCCATTCTTCTCAGTGCGCATCAGGCTCTGGGTGCCGGGATCGAGCTCAGTGCAGATATGATCTACAAGACCGGCAGGCAGCGCCTGGCCTCAGCGTTCACCTTCGATCAACCGGTTACCGAATCGGGCCTCCTCACGCGAACGGAGTTCGAGACTTTTGGCATCGCTCCGAAGGTTACTGTTGACTTGTCGGAGGACTGGACCCTTGAAATACTGGGCTTTTACGGCACGGACAAAACTGACGGGGTGGCCCGGATCTTCGCTGGCGGGGCACAGACCGGCACAGGTGTCCGTGTATACGACAACCGCAATTTTTCGATCGAGGCCGGACTGCAGGGCGCTCTGTTCGCGCTTCCTGCAGGATCGGTCCGGATCGCAGCTGGCGCAGGCTACCGGTCCAGTGTGTTCGACGCCCGGCTGGACGCCCGAACCATCGAGCGAGTGCGGAAGAACTATTTCGCCTATGGCGAGCTGTTCGTGCCTGTCACCAGCCCGGCCCAGGGAATTGCCCTCGCGCACCGCACCTCGCTAACCGGCGCGCTGCGCTATGAGGACAATTCGGATTCCGGCGATGTCGTGACGCCAAAACTGGGCTTCATCTACGAACCCATTGCCGAGCTCACGTTCGGCATCTCCTGGGGCAAGTCGTTCAAGCTGCCGACCCTGATTCAGCAATATTCAGGCTACGCAGCAGTGCTTGCCCCGGTCGGTGGTTTCGGCCAGGGCTTCCCGCCCGGTTCAACGTTGGCAGTGGCCCTGGGTGCCAGCGAAATGCTTGGCCCCGAGCGGTCCGAAAACTGGACGTTCAGCGCGACAGCCAGACCTGTTGCCAATCTGGAACTGTCGGCAAGCTATTTTCATATCGACTACACGGATCGGGTCGCTCCCCCGCTGGTGTCGTCTGCGGGCGTTCTGAACAATCCGGTCTTCGCTGACCTCGTCACGTTCAATCCCTCTCCTGCTCTGCTGGACGCTCTGTTCAGCGGTGCGAATGGCGGACTGCAGAATGCTACCGGGGCCCCCTATAACCCTGCGCGCGTTGTCGCCCTTCTCGATGCGCGTTCCCGCAACATCGCCCAGCAGACCTATAGCGGGATCGATGTTTCGGCACGCTACGACCTGTCTTTCGGAGATAACCGGCGGCTATCGCTCAGCCTGGGCGGAACCTGGATGGACAGCACTCAGCGCCTGCTGCCGGGCCTTCCCGTTACCGAGCTTGCCGGGACCATTTTCTTTCCGCCACATCTGCGCGCGCGGGCCGGCGCGACCTTCGCGACGAAGCGGATCTCGGTGTCTTCCTTTGTCAACTATACCGGCGGTGTCACCGACAATCGAAGACCGACACAACCGGAACTGTCCTCGTTCACCGCGCTCGACCTGACCGCGCGACTGAGCCTGGGCCATGGCACTGAGATTGCATTCAATGCCCTCAACATCTTCAATGAGAAACCCGAGCCGATTTTCACCGCAGCTGCGTTCGACACCCCCTTCGATACGACCAACTATTCTGCGGTTGGGCGTTTCCTTGGCCTGACGATCCGTCATGACTGGTAAGGCGCTCGCGAAATGCACGCAGGCTGCAGGCTGGCCGATCCTGGCCAGCCTGCTCCTTGCCGGGCAGCTGACTGAAGCAAAGGGGGAGACGCCGGAGCGCAGGTGGACATTGGAAGATATCGTGACGGCTCCGAAGGTCACCTCTCTGGCACTGTCCTCCGATGGATCTGAACTGGCTTATATCCAGCGGGCGGGCGATATCGAGAAGAACCAGACGATGCATATCGTTTATCGAGTGGATCTGTCGACTGGCGAGCGAACGGAAATGGCGCGCGCCGGTGTGGCCATGCAGCTCGAAGCCATAGAAGGAGAACGGGCCTGGAATGTGTTGCTCGATCTTGGTGAGGGGCAACAGCTTTACCGGGTCAGCGCAGGCTCAAAACCTCAGCTCGTCCTCGCAAGCGAGGCAAGCGTAACGATAGGAGAGACAGAGGGCGGCCTTTTTGCAGTCTCTTTCATCGCGCCGCATCGTGTCGGTGTGTTGGCCTATGACTGGTCTCCCGATCGCAAATGGTTGTGGTACGCGGCACTAAAACCTGGGTTTGCCAAGCCCAAAGTACAGTTCGACAACGAAGTCGTCCTCCAGAAGCAAAGGCGTCGCGCGCCCGTCAGTGCCGTTGTCGAACTCCGGCTGCGGTCTGCTTCCGGCGAAGATGTTCTCGTCGCTACCCGACCGGCGAGCGATCGTCTGGCATTCTATTATGCCGGAACCGTAAGCTGGGCCGACGACGGATTGCGATATTACGTCGAAACCACGTCCGGCACGCAAAGTGACAAGTCTGAAGCCTTTGACCTGAAGTTCGGTTCGATGACAAGCATCCCGGCAGGCGAGCAACAGGGCCTTTCTTCTGTCGACTTCGTGAAGGGGCCTCGGGGAGGTTTGCTGACCAGCGACGGATATGGTTCAGCACTGGAGCTGGTCGAAACGCGCACCGACGGCACGAAGCTCAACTATGGTAAGCATCCGTTTTACCTCGGCGATCCGAGGGCGGCGGCCAGCTGGCGGTCTCCGGATGGCACGCGAACGATCGTGGGCATTCGCGCGACGACGCACCCACGATACGGACTGGCGCTGGTATCGTCTGCGGGCGCACATACGATTCTGACGGCTGGAAGCCTCGTCCAATGCGATTTTCGCGAAGATCTGGAATGGGGTATCTGTGTCGAGGAATCGATGAACCAGCCTCCCAGGCTGGTGAAGGTAGAAACCGCAAACGGCACAGTTTCGCAGGTCATACCGCTCTCGGCGCGGCACGAAGCGATAACACCGCTCCGGATTACTTCGCATCAATGGAAAAACCGTTCGGGTCACACTGCAACAGGGTTCATCGTCTGGCCTCGTGAATTCGAGCAGGGACGCCGGTACCCGTCCATTCTGGTTACGCACGGGAGCGACGCAGACGAACGCTTTGCCGATCAGGATCTTCAGTGGGATTATCCAATTCAACTCTGGGCCGAGCGGGGCTATGTCGTCATTCTCGCTAATGAGCCATCTCCGCGGCAAAGCCCGGAACTGATGGCAGCCTATGCCCAATGGGTGTCTGGCACAGGACCGCTTTCACCGCTAGAAGTTCAACGTCGAGCCTGGCTCAGCGTGGTAGACACTTTCGAGGATGTGATCGCCCAGCTCGTGGGCGAAGGCATTGTGGACGACGCGCGGGTCGGCATCGCCGGCTATAGCCGCGGATCGCAGATCACCAATGTGGCCATCACGCAATCAAGAGCCTTCAAGGTCGCATCCAGCGGCGATGGTCACTTTCTGGAACCCGCCATCTATCCCATATCCATCAGATCCTACGGTGCCATTTTTGGCGGCCCGCCTTCGGGGCGGTTTCTGGAAAACTATCTTCGGATATCGCCATCGCTGCGTGCCGGTCTTGTATGCGCGCCGGTCCTTCAGCAGGTCGCAGGCCCGCATGCCGGTGCGATCGACTTCCATGTGGCGTTGCGCTCTGCCGGCGTTCCTGCCCAGATCAGCATGTTCCCGGGCGAGACAACGGCAACCGAAGAAACTCACCTGTTTCATATACCGTCCAACCGGCTGCTCGCGATGCGCGAAAACCTTGCATGGTTCGATTTCTGGTTGCTAGGCAAACGTGACTCCGACGCGGCCTTTTCCGACCATGTCGATCGCTGGGCCGCGATGGCAGATGGGTTCAGCAAGAACTGTTCGGTCAACGCCGATGCGTCCCAGGACGATGCGCCGCCGATCAGATAGCATCGCTCCACCAGCGAGCCCATGCCTCTGCCGCGCAAAGGTCCAGGATACGCCTAGCTTTATCCGAGCCGCTGGCAGTCACAGGATTGATGCCCTCGAAAATCGAGAGGTCAAGCAAGCCTGCCCCTGCGAGCAGTCCATCCCGCAGCATCTGTTCTGCTTTCTGGCGATTGGCCTGGAAAATTTCGGCCATGAAGCCAGAAGGGCCGCCCTTTGAAGTTCGCTTCAGAAGCTGCTGGGGAACGATGCCGCGAACAGCTTCGCGCGCAACTGCACGATTGATCCCCTCATGGACCCAGTGCCAGGTCGGAATGCCCAGGCACAGCTCAAGGATCGGCTGCGAAAGCAACGGAGCAATATGGACGGGAGACTCTGCCCTTGGATAAAGCTCGATGCCACGATGCGCGCGTATGATCTGCTTCACGTGTCCGATCTTGCCCGGGAGTGCGCCCTCGGTATCCTCGAGCCAGGGATGAAGCGGCCGCAAAGGCTCGAGCGCTTCGACAAATGAGGCCGATAGGCCTGACCTGTTACGATAGATGCGCGGCGGATCACCAATGCGCCTGTAGATACCGAATGCGTGGCGCAGGATCGTCATGCCGTCGGCGCCTGTCAAAACGCTTAAATCGCGCAGCGTGTTCATAACTCCCGATCGAGCCCCCTGCGTCAGGAACCGGTCGACGAACGGGGCCGCCGTGGCGAGGCTGCAGAACACATTGTCGCCGCCGTTTCCGGAAAAATAGGCGTCGATATGAAGCTCGCTGGAAAAGCCGGAATGGATCGCGGCGATACCCTGCATGAAATAAGGGGCGTTGGGCCAGGCGTGGTGCGGGGCGACAGGTTTCTCGATATCGATGGACGACAGGCTGTAATGCCTTTCGTGCAGAGGACGTTCGAGCGCTGAAGCAAGAACAGAGGCGTAGCTTCGCTCGTCACCGCCCGAACCACTGCTGACAATGTTGAGGCAATGAAGCTCAAGCTCCTGCGAATGTGTTGCGCAAGCGACGATTGATGAATCGAGTCCGCCGGAAACGCCCAGAACGACCGACCTGAAGCACGATGCCCAGGAGCCCACACAGTCCAGCAGTACCCGGCGCAACCTCGATGCATTGTTCTCGAATGAGAGCGGGCGTTCGGGAGCCGTCCATGGCCATGGTGACCACCATTCACTTATCGTATGGCCCCCGGGAGTGGTGGTGATGCACTCGCCGGGAAGCAACTCCATGACCCCTGAGATGCAGGTCTCGCGACCTATCGCATCGACGCTTGCAAGAAGTTTTCCTATTTCGATGAAATTGACAGCTTGATGCCCGCGCTGGGCAAGCTGTGCGACATCACTGGCCAAAGCCAGATAGCCGGCCTCCGATCGGTAATAGCAGGGCATCTGCGCTGAGGGATCACGCAGTACCGAGACGCTGCCATCCACTCCCGTCAAAACCGCAACATATGCTCCCCAGAAGTTAGTCAGCAGCGAGCGTCCGCCGCTTGCCCGGATCGCCAGGACTTCATCGGCAGAAAATTCGGCGATGCGAAGGCTCGGGTCTGTCCGCGAGAAAAGATGACCGATTACACAGCCATGAGTGTCTATCGGAATCACCGGAGTGTCACTCCACACGCGTCCGGCACCGGCCACGAAGGAAGGAGCGGCATTGCCGTGAGCGGCGCTTTGCCCGACGTCCTGCCTGTACGAAATTTCGATGCGATAATGCCCTGCCATCAAGCCACCAGAATAGGTTTGTATGCTGAGACGAGATCGAGGGAATCTGTCAGGACTGTCGAGCCCAGCTGGACCCAGCAATGGGCGGAGAATGGCAGCGCGACGCCGATGACAAGGTCAGCATGGCAGCCCTGGCGAGCAAGCATGCGTTTCATAGCGATCCCTCGCGGCAGGCACTGATCGGTTCCCGAAATCAGATAGCGGGCCTGGTGAAAAGCCGATGCGACGTACAGCGCATGCTGATGCTCGTCCGGGATATGGCGCTCGCTGACTGTGTGAATGTCGCTGAGAATTCGTGCGATCGGACGGTGCCTGATAGCGCGTCTCGCTGCGATCTGGGCAAACGCAGCCCTGGCCGTGCACACAAATCGCGCCGATGGCAGGTCATTGTCCAGTGCACTGGATACAGGAGCAGGAACGGCTGGCACGCTGTTAGCTGGCTCATGCGAGTCCGGGCAGATTATCCGCCTTGAAACGAGCCAGGCCAGATCGGCTTCGTCTGCCCTGCCCTCACGAAACTTCCGAAATCGGACCTCGGCGTCCTCGCTGAGCAGAAAATAGCGATCACGGGAGAGATCCAGAAATACTGAATGCGTCCCGATTGTGCAGCAACGCATATCCGGAGAGAGCCTGTATTCCATGATGATCTGCCCGAGACCAGCAATGGCGTGCAGCCTAAGAGGCTGCACGCCACATGCCGATCAATCCTCGCGGTCCATTCCGCCGACGAAGATCTTCAGCCCGGGCTGAAAGTCGTCGGGACCGCCGATCGCCGAGCCGCGGGTTTCTTCCTGCACGGCGCCGAGATCGATGACGTCGTCATTCTGGGTGTCAAACGCGTTCATGCTCAGTTCCTTTCCATCTGATGCGACCGGGATCGGTCGCAGGGAAAGGCTATGCCTGGGCTGTCATCGCCTCAATTTTATAATCCGAAAATAATCCGCCCCTTCGTCGATCGGAAAAATGACCGGGCAAGTGGAAACGCCTGTCGGTGTGCGTACTGGCATCTTTAGCTATGCGCCTGGACATTCATGCCAGAACCCGGTCAGCCACCAATATTGTTTCGGAGGCAGCTCATGGTGACGCAGACTGGATCGCGAGCAAGAAGAATTGAAACCGGAACCGGTTCTATTCAAAGCCGCCGTAGCAAAACACCGAACCAGCATTGGTAGTGGTCTCCGCAAGCCTGATCGCCCTCCACCGGATAGCGCCTGCCGCCAAGGCCATTCAGGCAGCGGGACTCTCCCCCCATTTCGGAACGACCGGAGCCCTGGTCCCTCCCGGTATCGCCTGTGGCTGCCATTGTGTTCAGGTCTCGCTGAGCAGCAGAAGGCCATCGCATGAGACGCAATGAGCAGAAAAATTCGCGCTACGAGGTTCGTTCCTGCAGATACCTGCAACGACTCCACTGCCGCCGCCTGTCCGAAAGCCCCGCCGAATGCTCGATTGACGACCTGTCAGACATGGCCATTCTCGTCGCAGGCAGGGGCAGATCGAACCAATGGATGGAGACAATGACCATGGCATCCCAAAACCCCGACCGGTTCCTGAGACTCGCAGCCGTGCTCGATCGCACCGGGCTTTCTCGGGCGACGCTGTATCGCAAGATCCAGGCGGGAACCTTCCCGCAGCAGGTCAAGCTCGCGGAGCGATGCTGCGGGTGGAGAGAGTCGGCCGTGGAGCAATGGCTGATCAATCCGATGCACTACAGCGCGAGCGACGCACCGGCACATTGATGGCCATTCCCTCGCTCCGAAAGTTTGTTCGATTCCGATCGAGCGGCAGAGCAGAGGCTGCAGCAGCGTCAGGCAGCGTGTCGATCGAGTTCAGGGAACAAGGGGAGCGACGATAGAACCGTGTCGCGCATGGCGGCGCTGCCCGCAAGGCTCACACAAATCCAGTCGACGTCCCCGTCAATGGTAACGCGTTCGCCCTGGATCGACACAAGGTCGGCAGGGCCTCGCGCAACCGACCAGGCACATCGCAGCTTTTCGTCAAATTCTGCCAGAACCAGGATGCCGTTGCCGATTGCCACAAGAAACCTGTCATCGTCCTCGAACGGCACCTGCAGCGCTGTATCGATATCACCGGCAACCTGGAGGCGCGGCTGACCCTGAACGGGAACAATCGTGATGCCCATCGCGAAATCCGCTTTCCTACATGAGAACAAATGTGGAACATTAGCACTCGTGAAGGAGTCTGCAATGGTGATCATCGACGGATCGTTCCTGCTGGGTATCGCAGCCGTGCTTTCCAGCCTGGGCACATTGTGGCGGATCGCCCGCCATAATTCGGAGAAAATCTGCCCCCGCTGCGCCAAACGTTTCAAGCAGGATGGCGCAGAAGCCCGGAGATGTGAGCGCGGCGCGAGGAAAGGCTGGCCAGCTGCCTGACGCATGGCCGGATGACCAGACCATCGCGCTATGGCATTTCGGCGATCGTTCGCTCGGCTGACCAGGCCGCGACAAAAGGAATGGCCAGACGCAAAGTCAGACTTGGTCATCCCCGGTCATCAAAGCAAGGGCGGGCTCTCCTCCTTCCTTGCCAGCGCTTCGATCGCGACAGGCATCGAGCTTTGGGTTGCAAATTCGGTCCTGATAGTTCGAAGCGCTCAGCCATCTCCAACGATGGAGGCGGCTGCAGAAGGGATCCCGATGTCGAACTGGTACTGGCGGAACGAATATCCTGCCTTGCCCGAGGACGTGATTGCATTTGCCTGGTCTGCGCCAATGAGGGAGCTGGCTGCGAAGATCGGAATTAGCGACGTTGCGCTCAAGAAAATGCTGCACCGGTATGGCGTGGCGACCCCGCCTCAAGGCCATTGGAACCGCGTGCGCGCGGGGCAGAAAGTGCCCGCTCCGCCCACGCCCCCTGCCCGGCGTCCGGGCGCATCCGGTCGGCTGCTGATCGACCGGCGGTTCAAACCATATGTCCCCGAAGCTGACCCGCTTCCTTCCGCTGGTCCGTTTACATCGGCTGAAGTGCCCGATGATTTCGAGCAGCTGCGCGAGCGCGAGGCTCGGCTCATAGGCAAAGTGACGGTCGCAAAAGACCTCTCCCGCTACCATCACGCCTTCAATGATATCATGCGCAAAGAGGCCAGACTGCGCGAAAAGGCGGCCCAGGAAACGTGGTATTCCCTCTATCAGCCCGAGTTCGATAATCCGGTTGATCAACGCCAGATGCGGCTGCTGAACGCGCTGTTTTGCGCACTCGCCAGGCGCGGCCACGATGCCAGGGTATTTCCGGACCAGCGTCCCCGCGGATTTCGACCGGAAATCATCATCGGAGATACCCGGCTAAGCCTGAGCATCGGGATAATCGGAAAGCACTCGACCCGAATGCGGCATGGCGAGGTCATACCAGACCCATCGCTTCCTGCCAGCACGCCGCTTTATGTTCGCTGCGACGAACCCGGTCTTTCTCCATGGGAGGATCGGGCAGGCTGCAAGCTGGAGTCCCAGATTGCCGATATCGCTGTGTCCCTCATCGTGGCAGGAGAAATTGCGTTTCGTCGCAGGCTTGCAGAGGCAGAGATACGAGCGGAACAGGAACGCATCGAGCGCGAACAGCGCGAGGAAGCGGCGCGTCAGGAACGAGCGAGACTAAGGCTCGAACACATTCGCGAGCTCAATGAGAAGCGGATCGCAAGCTTGCGCCTGAGCGGTAAGCTGCTGCGCCAGTCGCAGGATCTTCGCGCCCTCGTTGCTCGTGTGAAGCGCGAGCTTGAGCATCGCGCCGACATAGGCAACCAGCGACTGTCAGATTGGGAGGAATGGGCACTGGCGGAAGCGGACAAGCTCGATCCCATTCTTTCCGGCCAGATCATGTCGCATCTTGATCCGCCAAACATTCCGCCGGAGGAGCAATGAAGATCGTACGCCAGGCACGGTCCGTGCGCTCGCTCCGTCGGTGCCACCTGATCCGGTGCTCGTCAGTTCAGCCGCTGGCACCCTCCATCCTCGGACCCATTTTCGCACTTACAGCAATCCGATCCAGGTAGTGGGTCAACCATTGTGCCAACGCGACGCGCTCATCCTAAAGCCAGTCTCGCGAACTGACGCCCGTCGACAAATTACTTTGCTCATGGGCAAGAGCGCGCTCGATCGGGTCGGGATGCCATTTTCCGCTTTCATTCAATTCGGTGCGGGCGCGTGCCCTGAACCGGCGGGAGGCCGCCGGTCAGCATTGCACCCTAAAGTCCCTCATTGTGGCTTCCCCGTTGGTTGCCTGAGAGCCGACATCTCTGCCAGCCGGTTCGAATAGCCGGGTCTGGGACAAAGCCGCTGTTCGCTGCACCTCCGGGAACGGCGGCTTCGTCACCGACCGTCGACCTTCGTGCGGCGCGGGATCGCGGGTTCAGGCATGACATAATTGGCCGTTTGCCGAAAGCAGATGCCCATTCAAATAAAAGCCTGCATCTTGAGCAGACTCAGATAAATTGGAATTGGGACTTTGGCCGATTGCTGTAGCATTAGCGTAATGACGAGTTTAAAAGAGGGCAGGATTTTTGGGAAGCTTATCGATAAATCTGCGATATAGGCCAGTCAGGATCGGGTGGTGCGTGGAGCGCGGCGATTTAGCGGCATTTCGCATCTCCGCGCGTCGTTCCTTTTCGTTGTGGGGCGGGCGCTTCAATCCCATCATTCCGATCGACGATCCTGCAGAAGCGCGGGCTCTGATCGACCTGTTCCGAGTGGACTGCCTCCATGCCGCAACGAAGTCTGCAGCAGTCACGGAATTCATAGAGTCACTGGCTCATTTGCCATGGCCTGATTACCATCGCAATTTCGTGATCGGCCGCGGACACACCGGCCAAACGTCAGCCTTCGCCGATCTTCTGGCACCCACACGGATGCTTTTCGAAGAGCATTACAAGAACAATCCGCAGGCCGACCCATTGGTCGTCCTCCACGAATGGAGTGATGAAGATCCACTTGCGGATATTTTGCTTGCGACCCTCGGCGGTTTGCCACCGACCGGAGAGAGCGCGCAAGATTATCGCGGATTGATCCAACAGCATCTGCGGGCACCGCTTCACAAATTGGCGCCGGACATTCCGATCGAGCTTCCCAAGATCTCCCAAATGTCTTTGGCCAGTTTCAACAGGCTCGCCATCGAACAGCATTATGCAGTGCGCTCAAGCCATAATCGGCCGGGCTTTTACATAGGCGATGCCGCGGATTTCGACGATCTCATAAGCTACTGGAACCTGCGGGCGACCGACATTCCCCTGATCTTCTACGACCCGGCGCATGCGGCGCGTCTCGATCATTTGCGAGACCAGTGGTTGGGGCGCTTGGCTCCACAGACCGGTTCTCAACCGATTGGTCCCGCCTGGCACCAAGGCATAGCGATCTGGTCGCGAAGCGACCCTAATACCCTAGACCTTGCTGGTTTCGGCGAGCAAAAAATGTTCTGTTCGGTTAATCCAGTTAGCTGGAACGGGCTGAATGTGCGAGCTCCGATAATGATTTTTGGATCGGAGAGCGTGCTCGCTTCGGTCGATGATGCAAAAGACCCACCCACGATCACTTTCATGATCCCGAACTCGCGGCTGAAGGATGATGGGGGCCTTTCAGACCAGCAATATGTCGTTTCTGTCGACCCAGGTATTGGTCTGTTCGGTAACGAGCGTTTCACGCTGCATCCGCCATTCCTGCCGCACCTGAACCAGTTCTATGGCCGCAACGGCGTCGTGAATTGGAACAAGGCTCGGGCCGAGCCAGGATCGCTCGGGGTCGTCGTCGGGGGATCAGCGCACGACCTTACGATACGAGCATTCGAGACGCGGACGCTGTTCGAAGAAATCTTCAAGAGCGTCGGGATCTTGGCGGCCCCAAGCCCGGCCGGTCTCGTATGCAACCGACTCGTGCGCCAGATGGGTGGCGTCGATGGTTGTCGCGTCTTTCGGATCGGCGGCGTTCGCGATCTGATCGAACGCTATCCGCCAGACAAGAGCTTCACGACGAGTGCCGCAAAGCAGGCAATCCGCGCAAGCGGTAGTGACCATCCTCTCAGCGACTATGAGAGCTTGTACATAGAGCCTCGCCCGCCCGGCGCACGCCTGACCAATGATGCGGTGCTGGCGCACTTGCTTCGCAAGGAAGTATTCCGGCCTGGCCTCAAGCTCGATTGCCCCAGTTGTCAGCTCGAGTTCTGGCAGTCGCTCGACGATGTTCGCACTAACGCGAAGTGCGAGTATTGCGGGAACCTATTTCATATAGGGCCGCAGTTGCGCGATCGGGACTGGGCATATCGGCGATCGGGGTTGTTCGGTCGGAACGATAATCAGGAGGGCGCGATCCCTGTCGTGCTGACTCTGTTGCAACTCTACCATCTGCACGAGCCGACCTCGTTTGCTATGACGACCGCAATGTCGCTCGAACCCAAAGGAGCCGAAATCCGCAAATGTGAGACAGACTTCGCGTTTCTCGTTAATCAGGGTCGCGATCATCGGATCCAGGTCGCGATCGGCGAGTGCAAGACGCGGAAACCGATCACCGAGGACGACGTCCAGAACCTGTTGCGCGTCGCCAAGGCGTTTCCCACCGATCGGTTCGACGTATTCCTGATCTTTTCGAAGCTGGCAGATTTCAGCGACGAGGAGGCACATTGGATCGCAGCGGCCAACGATGAGTATGTCAAGCGAACCATTATGCTAACTCCGCGAGAACTGGACTGCTGGCATGCCTATGAGCGCGCCGCGGAGCTGTTCGACATCGACCGCACAATCTTCGACCTCAAGGGCATGGCGGAGGCGACGCACCGGATCTTTTTCGAGAAGGCCCTCCGCCCATCTCAGCCGCCGACCGATCCGGCACCAGACGGTCGACAATCAAGTGTCACAAATTGATCCTGGCGCGACCCGAAAGGGTGCACTCCCGCCGGCAGGCTCAAAGAAACGCGGAGGGCAGGATCTGGCTGAAGCGGCTATTCACGCTCGGGGCATGAATGGCTAGAATTGGGTCGTTGCAGCCGAACGCGAATGCAGCATCCTGGGACGTTGCAGTCATTCCTGAGTGGCAAGCCTTGCGGCAGGTCTCGTCAGGAGCTGCCATCTTCCGCTTGCTTGACCGGCGCACAGAACGACAGAACCGCGCAAGGTTTAAAGGACTGGCCCACGCTTGTTACCCTTGCAAAATGGGATGGCTAGATTTGCCAGCATGACCATCCAGCTTTCCCTTCACGATGCCAGACGCATCGTGCTTGCTGCGCAAGGGTTCGGGAAGCGGCGTGCCGGGCAGGGGGCATCGGCTCATCTGCATCGTGCGTTGGACAGGCTGGGCGTGGTCCAGATCGATAGCGTGAATGTTCTGGCAAGAGCGCACTATCTCCCAGCCTATTCGCGTATCGGCGGTTACGATCTCGGCGAACTGGAGCAAGCGGCATGGGGCGAGAAGCGAAACCGCCGCATGTTCGAATACTGGGCGCATGAGGCTTCCCTGCTACCGCTCGATCTCCATCCGCTGTTTCGCTGGCGGATGGCGCGGGCAGAGCGTGGAGAGATTGGGTATTCGGCGCTGCGCCGGTTTGCGACCGTGCACCGACGAAAGGCACAATCCGTGCTCGCCCGGATCGCTGCCGAAGGGCCGCTCGCCGCATCGGATTTCGAAGGCGGCGCAGGCAAGGGCGGGTGGTGGGCATGGGCCGTTGTTCTCCGACACTTCAACGCACATCCCGAAAGTTGTCAAGTTGTTGGCTTCGTGCCTCTGCCGCTCGCTGGTGCTCTTGCGCACGTGCCAGCTCAGCTTGAGCTCGTGCAAGCTCTGCCGCTTGCTGCTGGGCAAGCTCAATCCTTGCTTGGTTAGCGAGTTCTGCCTGCTTTGCCTGTATTTCCGATGGCTTGTCAGCTTGAGACTGGGCGAACTTTGCTAACTGGCTTTCAAGCCGCTCGGTCTGCCGGGCATGCTCAGCCTCCAACTTCGTCAATTCGTGCTGTTTCCAGGCCTCGCGATCAGTCGCCTCGACCTCGGCATGAACCGCGTTCTGCTTTTGCATCTCCAAAGTCGGTTGTGGGCCTTGTGCTATCTTCAGGTCGAGCGCCTGCGTTTGCTGTCGAGTGAGATCATCAATCGTTGCGTTGACGAACTCAGGTCCATGCTGGAACGCCGTCTTCACCACATCCGAAAGTTGATTATCACCAGGAAGAAAGTTTGTGCCTTCAGCAAACCGACGCATCTCGCCTGCGACCGACGCCAAACTTCCCAATTCGGCCTTCCCTAAATCAGATAATGCGTAATTGACGGTGCCATCAAGCCTTTCCGCGAACGAAACTGCTTCCGGGGCTATCCCCATCCGCAAAGCTTGAAGTTGCTCAGGACTGGTTTGCCCCAATTCGACTTCGAATGTATCGATCGCACTCTTTGCGACACCCACTTCAGCCTCACATTGTCGAATAGTTGATGTGAGCTGAGCGTGTTCCAGCGAGCCTATCTCTGCACGAGCTTGCAGATCAACCGCTGCTTGATGTCGCGCCTGAGCTTCCGCCATCGCCTGTTCGAGATGGTGGTAATGATCGAAATTTTCGCTATATCCGGGCATGATTACTACCTCTGAGAAATCTCTACCTCATGGTAAATTTGCTGCACCCATTCGGGATCTGAGCACGTCATTCTTCCAGGCGAAATCCTTTCGCACCTTGGCAGGACGGGCATTCAATCCAAACACAATTTGATAGTCGCGGAAACTTGGACCAGCCAAATCTGCCGCATCCACCACTCGCCGCTTCTGACCGTCAGTGAAGCTGTCAACCGTGCCGATCTCTTCAGATATCTTTTCTGCCAAGCCATCTGCACCGGACGCATTCATGTAAATGCGCACAGCACATGAACCGATCATTCCATCTGCGTTATTATATGCCTCGCGGATCTGGCCCACACTCTGAGCAAACATCCAAAGACGTAGCCCATATTTTCTCCCAATGTTCAAAGCTTCATCGACAGGGGGCATATTCCGCAATCGCGGCAGCTCATCGAGCATGAACAATATGGGCGGTGATCCGCGTGGCGGGACTTTCCCGCCCGTCAGCACCCGGATATGCTGGCCGATAAATACTCGCAACAGCGAGAGATAGGACTCCACCTCATTCGGACGAATATAAATGTAGATCGTGGGGTTGGAGCCGTCACGCAGGTCACCAGGGCTCCAGTCCGATCTTGCCGTAGCACGAGCAATACGCTCCCCTGCCCAAGCAGACAGACTGGACCTCGCTGTCTGCAGCACACTGGCAAGCGTCTTTTCATTCATGGCAGCCAGCGCGGTTCCGTTCTGCATCATCACCCTGACATCAGCCGCCAGTTTCAGACCAACCAGCATCTCCGACCATGGGTCGCCACCATACATGATATCCAAAACTTGATGCATCGGACGCATTTCAGGAGGATTGCTGTAGCAGATATAGGCTATTGCAGCGGTCAGAGCGGTGCGCGCTTCGTTCTCCCAAAAAGGGTCAGCCGAAGACGAAGGCACAATCATCATCTCGGCTAATAAGCGCGAGTCTTCCCAGATATAATCAGGTTCGCGCCGCACAAATGTCAAAGGATTGTAACAATGACTCGATTCAGGCTCTAGAGGACTGAACTTATATACAGGCCCCACATTCTCCGAGCGCCACTTACTGGTATTCTCAAAGATATCACCCGAAATATCGAGCACCACAGCCGGCCCAGCCCAAGACAGTAAATTCGGAAATACATTGCACTGGGTTTTACCAGAACCCGGCGGTGCGATGGTGATCATCGAGCCCTCGCCCGAATATGTCAGTGGCTGACCATCGTCAAATGTACCGATGTGCAAAACGTGCTCCCCTTGCGGCTCAAAAACTGTGCCAGGGATCTTTGCCGATCTCAGCCATTTTGAACCACCCTGACTGAGCACCTCAAAAGATTCGTCAATTACAGAAGCGAGGGCACCTGAGGAAGTTTTATCATTTTTGCTCTCAAACAAGTGCTGGTTCAAAGCGGATATGACTTGCGAGACGCTAGCACTTTTCTTTTCTAACGCTACGGTAGCGTGCCCCCTCTGCCGATCGGTCTCTGACAAACCGCTATATTGGTAAATGCCATTTGGTGCGCCCTTACCATCGCCATGGATCAGGCTCGTGCGCCACAACCGATATTTACGCTCTGCACCATTGGCAGCGCTGTTAAGCTGTTCAACAATACGAAGGTGCTCGCGATCTCGATTGTCCATCGCTGCCAAGCTGCGCTTGATATTGATCAAGCAATAACCTTCAATTTTAACTTGCCCGCTCCATGATTCCCATTCTGCAAGATATGTTGCAGTCATCGTTTCTGACGCATCCAAAAATATTTGGTCAATTTTTTCGGAGCGAACAGCGTGGTTTGCACCCAAGGATGCCAGCCATTTGCTATTTTCCTCGTCCTCCATGACACGCATCTCACGTATTGTGAGATATTTCATCTTCTCCTTTTTTTTGATGAAGATCGTAGCAAGCGCGATGATTCCCAGAATAGAGCTGACCAGGAAAAGGAATGCTGAGAGGATCAATCTCCCCTTAAATTCCCTGGCAAACTTGGGAGCATACTCGCCAAACGACATCGACTCAGAGGGGCGTTCCTTGTTCTCACCCACCTTTCTGTAGCTTATGAGGCAAGCAATAGAACTAAATATCAGAAAAAATAAAGCCGACGAGGTCAACCAGCCGATACCAAGAATGGTGCTACCAGAATATTCATCCACGACTCCCCCTCCCCCTTCAATGGCCGCATGGCTGGAAGCTTGATTAAATTTTCTCGGCGAATCAAGGCGATTCTGGGAAACAAGCGCCGCATCGACTTCGGTTTAGGCCAATGCCATGCCGCTGCCTTATCAGACCTCCCGCCCCCTGATCTGCCCCAACGCTTGATGATGCCACGTCGTCAATGCTGCCATCGCGATGATAGGTTACCCGCGATGATCGCCCATGGGGCGGTATCGATCCGCCGATGATGGCCTATGTCTATGCAGCTGACCGCAAGAGCGATCGCGCCGAAGCGCATCTGGTGGACTTTGCAGGCATCCTGCAGGTCGACGGCTATGGCGGATATACCGCGCTCGCCAAGCGGCAGCAGCAGATCACTCTCGCATTTTGCTGGTCACACGTCCGGCGCAAGTTCTTCGACCTCGCCGACAAGTCGCCGGTTGCCACCAAGGTGCTGCAGCGGATCGCCGGTCTCTATGCCATCGAGAGCGATGTTCGCGGCACCGATCCAGACCATCGTCGCGCAGTCCGCAACGAGCACGCCCGCGTCATCCAGCAAACCGCGTCGGCGAACTCATGCCCTGGTCCCACGTGACCTGAAAACACCGCCTACACTGCACTTCCGTCGGCTCCTAACAAAAGCTGTCGCTGGAGGATCGACCTACGAACGGCGTATTTTGGGTCGCAAACCGACACATAACTTTGCGAATCGGCCATAGGGCTCCAGCATCTGCACAAGCCCGAGCATTGACGCATCATCGAAAAACAGACGGAACAGCATCGCGATCGACCAATCTGCATCTCAAAAGTCTGGATGGCTCGCAAAGGCAGCAATGGTAACGGTGATTCGCAGGCATAGAAGCAGATGCTGAAAACGACCTCACGCTCCCTGAAAAACGCTCAGTACAGTTGATGGTATCGGTGATGGTATCCGACATTTTTGGACGAGAACATTCAGTTCTAATTCAACGTTTTAACTGATATTTGCGACTCCCGTAGGGGTCACCACGGATGCTTTTTCATGGCATCCCAAATGGTGCCGAATGTTGCGCTCTTCTGCGGGTTGTCCCGACATGGTCATGTCAGCTGGACTGGCAAGATATCGCTTCCGGCAATCTTGGTTTCGGGTTCGTGCCGAGCGATCGCGTGTCGGCCTTGGAACCCGTTCCGCCTGGCCCACCTGACCCGTTACTGTCACGCTCACGTCATTTCATAACGTTGCACCAAGCGATTGCGCGACATGCTCGGTCGGTGCCGCACGGTCGTTTGCGATCAGCCCCCCCAAGCCTGTGAGTTTGCTTGATTTTCCCTGTGCGCCACCCGATGGTGGTTCCAACGGAAACAATCTGGAATCGGCTGCCGCCGGGTCGCGGATCCTATCAGACAGGAAGAGGGGGCGTAAATGAAGCTCAGACACAAATGGATCGGGCTGGCGATGTGCTGGTTGCCGGCCAGCGCCGTGCTGGCGCAGGACGCGAACGAGCTCGAAAAGGCCAAGGAGGCTGCCGATGCCCCGCTGCCCGAGGATGAGCAGGCCTATTTCACCTCGCTCACCTGGCGCAATATCGGCCCCGATCGTGGCGGGCGTTCGATCTCTGCCACTGGCAGCGCGGCGCGCCCGCACGAATATTATTTCACCGCCGTGGGCGGCGGCCTGTGGAAGACCACCGATAGCGGTCAGAGCTGGAAGCCGGTCACCGATGGCCAGCTCGATACCGCCGCGGTCGGCGGGGTCGCGGTGTGCGAGGCCAATCCCGATATCCTCTACCTGACCACCGGCGAGACGCAGCTGCGCGGCAACATCCTGCCCGGCAATGGCGTGTGGAAATCGGTCGATGCGGGCAAGACCTGGGCGAAGACCGGTCTTGCCGATGTCCAGAATTTCGCGCGCGTTCGCATCGATCCGGCCGATTGCGACACCGCCTTTGTCGCGGGCTTCGGCCATTATGGCGAGGCCAATGCCGAACGCGGCGTGTTCAAGACCACCGATGGCGGCAAGAGCTGGCGCAAGGTGCTGTTCCGCGACGCCAAGACCGGCGCGGTCGACATCTCGATCGATCCGAAGAACCCGCGCAACATCTATGCGGCGCTGTGGGAGGCCTGGCGCAAGCCCTGGGGCATGAGCTCGGGCGGCCCGGGCAGCGGGCTGTTCCACAGCACCGATGGCGGCGAGACCTGGAAGGAGCTGACCCGCGCACCGGGGCTTCCGCAAACGGGGCTGATCGGCAAGATCGGGGTCAGCGTCTCGCCGGTCGATGCAAACCGTGTCTACGCCATTGTCGAGCATGCTGAAGAAGGCGGTCTTTTCGTCTCCGACGATGCCGGCGCGAGCTGGCGGCGCAGCAACGACAGCCGCGACATGCGCCAGCGCGCCTTCTATTATTCGCGTCTGCTCGCCGATCCGGTCGAGAAGGACCGGGTCTATATCCTCAATGTCGATTTCTTCCGTTCGGACGACGCGGGCGCGACGCTCAAGAAGATCAAGGTGCCGCATGGCGACAACCACGATCTGTGGATCGATCCCGCCAACAACCAGCGGATGATCCAGGCCAATGACGGCGGCGCGAATGTCAGCGTCAATGGCGGCGAAAGCTGGACGCGGCAGAATTACCCGACCGCGCAGATGTACCGCGTCTCGGTGAGCAACCATTTCCCCTATTTCGTCTGCGGCGGGCAGCAGGACAATTCGACGATCTGCGTGCCCTCGCGCGACTGGAAGCATGTCAACGTGCTCGGCGGCGGCCAGTACGGCTTTGCTGCAGGCGGCGGCGAGAGCGGCTATGTCACCAACGATCCGCTCAATCCGGAAATCTTTTATGCGGGCAGCTATGGCGGCACGCTCGACCGCTACGATCGCGCAACCGGCCAGGCGCGCGCGATCAATGTGCTGCCCGACAATCCGATGGGCTATTCGGCGGGCGAGATTGCCGAGCGCTTCCAGTGGACCTTCCCGATCGTGTTCGATCCGCACGATCCCAGGAGCCTGTACGTTACCTCGCAGCATGTCTGGCGCAGCCGCAACGAGGGCCAGAGCTGGGAGAAGATCAGCCCCGACCTGACGCTTGCCGATCCCAAGACGCTCGGCCCCTCGGGCGGGCCGATCACGCGCGACCAGACTGGCGTCGAGACCTATGCCACGGTGTTCGCCCTCGCCCCGTCGCGGCGCGAGCGCGGGCTGATCTGGGCCGGGTCGGACGACGGCCTGGTGCACGTGACGCGCGATGGCGGCGCCAAATGGGCGAATGTCACGCCCAAGGGCCTGCCGCGCCACACCAAGATCACCACGGTCGAGGATTCGCCGCATGCCGATGGCACGGCCTATATGACCGGCCATCGTTTCCTGCTCAATGACTTCAAGCCCTATGTGCTGAAGACCACCGACTACGGCAGGACCTGGACTTCGATCGTGTCCGGCCTGCCCGCCGACGAGATGGCGCGCAGCATCCGCGAGGACACGGTTCGCCCCGGCCTTCTCTATCTGGGCACCGAGCGCGGCGTGTGGGTCTCGTTCAACGGCGGCAAGGACTGGCGCAAGCTGCAGCGCAACCTGCCTGCGGTGCAGGTGTCCGACCTCGCCGTCACCGCCAACGATCTGGTGATCGCGACGCATGGCCGCTCGTTCTGGGTGCTCGACAATATCGGTGTGCTGCGTCAGCTCGAAAGCGGCGCGCCGCGCACCGAGCGGCTGTTCGCCCCTGCCCCTGCCGTGCGCGAGGTCGATGAGGGCGTGGCGATCGACTATTTCCTGCCTACCCGCCCCAAGACGCTGGCGCTCGACATTCTTGGCCCCGACGGCCAGCTGATCCAGAGCTTCGCGGGCAATCCGGTCGAGCCCAAGAAGGACGAAAAGAAGGACGACGAGGACAACGACCCGTTCAAGCCCAAGCCCAAGCCAACCACGACGATGAAGCCCGGCCTCAACCGCTTCGTGTGGAAGATGCGCTATCCCGGCTTTACCGACTTTCCTGGCATGATCCTGTGGACCAGCCGCAATGGCGGCATCACGGCGGCACCGGGGCGCTATCAGGCGCGGCTGACCGTCGACGGCAAGAGCTTCACCCAGCCGTTCGAGATCCGCACCGACCCGCGCCTGACAAATGTCACCCAGGCGGACCTGGTCGCGCGGTTCGACTTTGCCAACCGCGTCAGCAGCCGCGTGAGCCAGGCCAACGAGGCGGTCCTGCTGATCCGCGGGATCAAGGAGCAGACCGCGGCAGCGGCGGCCAATGCCTCGGCCAATGCCGCGCTGCGCACCTCCCTGGGCGCATTCGATGCAAAGCTGAGCGCGATCGAGGGCGAGCTCTATCAGGTGCGTAACCGCTCGCGTCAGGACCCGCTCAACTATCCGATCAAGCTCAACGACAAGCTCGCCGGTCTGATCGGCGTTGCGGAGAGCGCCGAGGCGCGCCCGACAGATCAGAGCGAAGCAGTGTTCGCGACGCTTTCGGCCGAGCTCGACCGGCAGCTGGCGGCGCTCGAAGCGGCGATCGGCAGCGAGATGCCCAAGCTCAACGCGCAATTGAGCGCAGCGGGAATCGCCGAAGTCGAGCGCAGGCCGCTGGCCGTACCGGTGGCCGATCCGGCAGCCGAATGAGAGCACGCTGTCTGGCGGCGGCGCTTGCGGCTCCCGCCATGTTGACGACCGGAACGGCGGCGGCCGAAACCAGGCTGCCGCCGATCACCGTCACTGCCCCTGCGCAAGCGGGCCGCGTGCTGCCGCCGCAGACGGTGGTCACGCAGGACGAGCTTGTCGATCGCCAGCCACGCAGCCTCGCCGATGTGCTGCGCGGCGTTGCCGGGGTCACCGTGCGCGCCAATTCGCGCGGCGAGACCGTGGCGCGCATTCGCGGGGCAGAAGAACGCCAGACACAGGTGTTTCTCGACGGCGCCCCGCTTGCGGTGCCATGGGACGGGCGGGTCGATCTGGGACTGCTGCCCGCTGGGCTGATCGGCGATGTACGGATCACCAAGGGTGCCGCGCCGATCGAATTTGGCACCAATACCGTGGCCGGCGTGGTCGATTTCCAGACCCGGCAGAGCGCGCAGGGCAGCTTCGCGCATGCCGAGGCCGGCAGCCTGGGATCGGGCAGCGCATCGGTGGTGCTGGCCGAACGGATTGGTGCCATCGAAGCGACCCTGGCCGCTGGCGGCATCACCCGCGACGCCGACCCGCTGGCTGGCCCCCTGCCCTTCAGCCAGGCCTCGCGCAGCCGCCGCACGAACAGCGATCTCGACGCCGCCAGCTTTTTCGCAGGCTTGGGGACGGAACAGGGCGATCTACGCCTGCGTGCCTCACTGCTGCATCTGACCGCCAAACGGGGCATCGCGCCCGAATCGGATCGCCCAGCCGAGGCGGGGACGCGCTTCTGGCGCTATCCCGATATCGCGCTGACCCAGGCGACGCTGAACCTGGGCCTGACGCTGAGCGACCATGCCGAGTTGCGCGCGACCGGCTGGCACCAGGATTTCAGCCAGCGCATCGCCCAGTATCGCAGCGTCAGCTATGCCGCGCTGCGCCGCACGCAGGACGATGACGACAGCACCACCGGCGGGCGCATCACTCTGGCGCACCGGCTGGGGCCGCTCGACCTGCGCTGGGCGGCCTCGGCGCAGTCGAGCACGCACCGACAGGTCGAGACCGACTTTCCTTCTGCAATTGCCGGACCCCGGCTCAGATATCGGCAGAACCTCTACAGCGCCGGCGTGGAGGCAGACGCACAACTCGCCCAGGGCATCCGCGCGACGCTGGGCGCGGCCTATGATGCGGTCGACAATCCGCTGACCGGCGACAAGCCGCGCCAGCCCTCGCTCGGCGCGGGTGCCTTCTCGACAGCCTTGCAGTTCGATCTTGGCAGCGGCGCGGCGCTGACGTTCAGCGGCGGCAGGCGGACGCGCTTCCCCACCGCACGCGAGCTGTTCGGCGAGGCGCTCGGCCGCTTCGCGATCAATCCCGATCTCAGGCCCGAACAGGCCTGGCTCGCCGATGCCGAACTGCGCCTGACGCGCACCGGTTTTGCGCTGACGCTCAACCCGTTCCTGATCCGATCGGAGAACACCCTGTCGCAGCGGGTGCTCGCGGATGGCCGACGCCAGCGGTTCAACCTGTCCGGTGCGACCAGCTTCGGCATCGACGCACGGCTGGCGCATGATCTGACCGAGACGCTGCGGCTCGAGCTGTCCGGCACCGCGCTCAGCGCACGCGCCGATGCGGGCAGCGCGCCCATCCGCCGGTTGCCGCAACGGCCCTCGTACGAGGCGCTGGCCGTGCTCGATTGGAACGTTTCCGGCAGGTTCGACCTTCGCGCCGAACTGCGCGCGATCGGCAAGGCGATCGATCTCGATGCAGCAGGCCAGTGGGTCGATCTGCCTGCGGCTGCGGAAATCGCGTTGCGCGCAGCCGTTCCGATTGCACGCATGGGCGCACACGACCTGATGCTCACGCTAGCGGTCGACAACCTCACCGATGCACAGATTTTCCCGCAGGCCGGATTGCCCTCGCCCGGCAGGGTGTGGCGCATCGGGTTGCGTTTCGACTAGGGGCCATGCAGGCAATGCAACGCCCGCGACGTGCCCCCCTCGCTCTATCACTGCAGTCTCGACGGGTTGAACAGGATCGAGAAATAGATCCCGTCATCCTGCAGGTTGCGATTGCCCGCTACACGCGTCTTCTGGAAGTCATGCGCCCAGGTGATGCGGGCGCTCAAGGCGGGATGCGGCGTCCAGGCCAGCGAGACGCCCGCCCCTGAGATGAAATCGCGCGGAGGATCGGGGGGCTCGCGGTTCTCGAACCAGGCGGCATCGACAAAGGCGCCGATGACGAACCGGCCCGGCCCGGAAGCGCTGCCATCTGCTCCGCCCCCAAGGTTCAAGGGCTGCGAAAGCTCGATCGAACCGATGACCGCATTGTCGACGAGGTATAGCGTCTCGCGATAGCCACGAACCGAATTGAGGCCGCCGATAGGCAGGCGCTCTCCGGCATAGGTGACGCTGCTGCTGTACTGGGCCGTCATCCGCCCGCGCAATTCGGTTCCCGCCGCATGAGCCTGCGGGCGTAATTCGCCTGGCCGAGCACGCCGATGAAATTGCGGTCAGGGGCCGGAACGCCGGCAATGTCGCTTCGGGTGCCATCGATGCCGACCGAAAGGGTGACGCTGAGCGCCAGCACCTGGCGAATCGAGCGCGACACGAAATCGAGTGCAAGGCGCGCAGCGTAATAGCGCGACACGCCATCGACCGATCCTGGCGCGAAGCTGAAGCGCTCGCCCAGCAGAAAAGTTTTCGTGTCGCGAAAATCGAACTGCGCGCGCGCCGCCAGCGAGGTCGAGGGCGCAAACGTGCCGTCGCCCTTGGGCATGAGTGGGGTCTTGATCAGCTGATGCGCCAGACCCGTGTAGAGCTGGATGCCTTCCGTGCGAATGTCCAGCGGCGCGAGGACCGAATCGACCACGGCCGCATCGTTGAAGCCCAATCCGGCGAAGAACTGCCAGCTCGGCGAGAAAATGGGCTCCTCGAACGTCGCCGCCAGATCGATCACGCCGCGCGTCCGCCCGAATTCGATCGCCAGCCGGTCACCGGGGGTCAGCAGATTCCTGATGCTGCCGCCGATCGCCAGGCGCTGCGCACCGATGGACGGCGTACGGCTGTTGGCAAGACTGGCATAGGCGTCGAGCCGCTCGGCAGGCACGACCGCGACCGCCAGCGCGGCCTCGCCCGGACGGCCATGCGGGCGCAGATCGGCATTGACGGTGGTGATGGCGGCATCCTCTGCCAGCAGTCGGAATTCGCGCTCGAAATCGGCGGCGTTGAACGGATAGGCTGTGGCGGAGGGCAGCCGGTCGAGGACGAACCGGCGGTCCAGCCCGCCCCCGGGCTCGGCTATGCTCAGCGCATCAGGCGCCACATGGCCAAGCACCAGCCTGAGCCGCAAGGGACCGCTTTCCCGGATCGGCGGCTGGCTGGGGACTAGCAGACCCGAATTGACATAGCCGTTCACGGCGAACTGCGCATTGATCAGCTGGATCAGCGCGACGATCCGGGCATAGGGAACAGGCTGGCCGACCAGATCGTTGGCGGCAAACTGGCGCTGCACCCAGGCGGGGTCGATGAGTTCGTCCGGCTCCAGTGAGACGACAAGCCCGCTTGC